>ERZ1066127.3-NODE-3-length-250037-cov-15.941720_pt1 | contig 250037 bp, 173 predicted proteins | sample MGYA00382774_ERZ1066127 | MGnify/ENA primary metagenome ERZ1066127 (study PRJEB33369, sample SAMEA5778357) | biofilm metagenome | biome: Industrial cooling water; feature: Water cooling tower basin; material: Biofilm | place: United Arab Emirates | collected...
AAAAATGTTTTTTCATATTCAAATTTAACACTTTACGCTTAACTTAATGACATTGCTCCTAAATACCTCCTAGATTTTTAAGAGAAAAGAAAAGAAAAGAAAAGAGAAGAGAAGAAAAGAGAAAAAACATAACAACCGTACGCCGTACATACCGCCGTGCCTGGTCACTATGTACGGCGTTGTTTTTGCTCGGAGTACATCTACTCGAATGGATATTTGGAGAAGAACGAAGAAAGGATGAAGGAGAACCATCATCGTTGTGCAACGAGAAAAGCCACATCCGCAAAACGTGAATGAGCAAAACAAGTTACCACAACATCACCTCAATCGGCGCTCCTGCATAGATTTCTTCATCAATATCAAGAAACACAAAACCATCTGCCTCAGTAAGCGAGGTCAACATAAAGGATTCTTGCTTTTCGAGTGGAACAACAACAGGTAGTATATTATCATCAAGCACAACATTATTATGCTCGGTCGCTTTTTCTAGACGAACCCGCACAAACTCTGCCCTGCCACCACGATTGACCAGACTTTGGCTCATCCGACCTTGAATGGTTTGCCAAGCAGTATCACGCCCCAACATCGAAGCAATAATCGGACGAACATAATGAATAAAACACATAAGCGTCGAAACAGGATTCCCCGGCAAGCCAAAAAGCAACGTTGAACCCCGCGTGGCAAAAAAGAGCGGCTTGCCCGGTTTCTGGCGTACACGCCAAAAGATGGTGGTAAAACCAAGTTCTGCGGCAGCTTGCTTGACAAAATCATGATCTCCAACCGATACCCCTCCTGTTGTGCAGATAATGTCTGCTTGCTGCATTACATTGTGAAGTGCGGACAGTGTTGATTCAAGCGTATCTTCTACACGTCGTGGCGGCAGAACCTTTGCACCGAAGTCTTGCACGGCAGCTTGGAGCATAGGAGTATTTGCATCAAAAATTTGTCCTTCTAAAAGCGCCACATCACCTTTGCCAATACTCACAATTTCGCTTCCAGTTGCAAGAAGGGCAACAACTGGAGCTTCATACACAGGTAATTCGGTCAAGCCTAACTGCGCCGCCAAAGCAATATGAGCCGGTCGGAGCAAGGTTCCGGAACGTAGAACCAAATCTCCTCTTGCATATTCCGCCCCCTCTTTGCGCACCCACTGTCCCTGACGAGCAGGCTTTTTTAGATGAACAATATCACCTTCGCACACAACATCTTCCACAGGGAGCACGGTATCGGTACCCGGCGGCAACACAGCACCGGTGCTTATCTTGGCAGCCTCTCCCATGTGAAGATGAATGTTCAACGGCTTACCGGCGGCGCTTTCTCCAATAATTCTGAATGTGGTTGCTTTTTCAATAAAAGCAATAGCAAAGCCATCCATCGCACTATTGGTGAATCGCGGCGAAGGGGAGTCAGCAGCAACGTCTTTGGCAAGGATACACCCCGAAATTTCAACGAGGGATTTTTGCGTTATTCGTGGTGCGGGTTGGTGGTATTGAACGAGATGTTTTGCTTCGCGGACTGTAATCATTATCGGGAGAAGGTGGGGAGAAAAAGAAACTTGAATTCAAGAGAGTTTTTCAGAGATGATGTTATTTTTTTCTGACCTTGCCCTGCGGAATATCAACGATAAAAGTTGTTCCCTGCAGCAGAACAGATTCACAACGAATTGTGCCATGCATTGCATCAACAAGTTTTTTGACAATTGCCAATCCCAAACCTAATCCCCCAAAGCGACGATTTTTTCCGGTATCTTGTTGTCGAAATGAAGTGAAAAGGTGTGGTAAATACTCCGCGGCAATTCCGATTCCTGTATCGCTCACGCTCAAGCGTAAACTGGCAATGTCCGTATTATTCGGCATAGTTGTCAATTCAGCATGTACAGTGATAGCACCATTCTCGGTAAATTTTAACGCATTGACAAGCAAATACCGCAAAATCTCCCGCACGTGATGTGCATCAATCTGAAGCGGTATGTCACATTCTTTCGTCCACTGAAATGAGCAATGGAGACCTTTGCGAGCAGCTTGTGGTCGAAACAAACGCTCTAAATCTTGTAATATCGTTGGTAAATGACCAAGCTCATACGCAACTTCTACCCCTGTAGCTTCAATTGTAGCAATTGCTAGTATGTTATTAAACATATCCAGAAGATTTTGTCCCGCAAGATAAATTTGCGTGATAAACTCTTTGCTCACAGTATCATCAGCATGTGTACGGTCTTGTAAAATTTCGGCAAATCCCAATACCGCAGAAAGTGGTGTCCGCACTTCATGGCTGACATTACGCAAAAAATCGGATTGGACTTGTTTTGCCTTTTCGGCTTCGGTCATTGCTTCTTGAAGTTGAATATTTTGTGCCTCCAACGAAGCATTAATACGGGAAATATCAGCTTGTTGTGCATAAAGCACTTGCGTGGCATCCAGAACTTTTTCTTGCACCGAATCACGCTCTTGTTGTATGGCAATCAAAGCCTCGTTACGAATGAGGTCAGAAAAGTAAAACGCACCGATAACCCCCATCAATAAGGAAATAGCAATTATTCCTTGCCAAACTCCTTGAATTGCGGGAGAAAAAGATGTCGGAAAAGAAATCCCCTGCCAATCGCTCAGAATTAAGATGACAATATACATTGCCACAAGAGCAAAAATTTGTAGCATCACTGTTCTTGAAAAGAAAAGTAATCCAAAAATTGCCGGAGCGTACAGCGAGAAAATAAACGGCGAGCGACTACCGCCGGTCACCCACACTGTTCCCGATAAAATCAAGAATAATCCCCAAAGCATGACAGCCATAGACAAGCGAAGGCTTCCTTTGAAGCGCAAAAGCAACAATGAACAAACACTAACCCCTGATGAGGCAATCGCCAAAAGACCAATTGTCGTTAAACCAAAGGCAAAATACAGCAGCGAGAATGGAAATGAAATAACGAAGACAATACCTGCGGAAATGATAACATATTTCGCACGTTGGTTCTCCCACGAAGCCTTATCAGCCGCAATTGCAGCCGGAGTGAAGTATACAAGCAATGGTTCCAACATGAGCGGTAAAGATTGATGGAGATAAAAATCCTAACATAAGCGAACACAAAATTTCGGATGCTTTTGGGTAATTTACACCACAGTCGGCAATTCTACAATAAACATTGCACCTTTTCCTACCTCTGATTCACACCAAACACGACCATTCATCGCTTCAACAAGTTTTTTGACAATACTCAGTCCCAAGCCTGTACTGTGTTCTCCAGCCGTCGGGCGCGCTGATAAACGAGCAAATTTTCCAAAGAGTTTGGTCATATCTTCTGCCGAAATGCCTTCTCCTTCGTCGTGAACTTCTAAACGAAGATAAGTTCTAGGTGATAGGTCAGAGGTTATAGCTTGGGCATTGATTGTTGGTACATGCGGTACTTGCACATTCGTGCTGCCACTGTCGCCAGATTCATGACCAACAGCTAATGACGAAGGTCTATTTTCCTGACGAAGAATACGCACACGGACGGTTTTTCCCGCAGGAGAGTATTTAACGGCATTAGAAATAAGATTATCGGCAATCTGCATCACGGCTTGTTCATCGGCAAGAACAATCGCCGTATTCACCTGTGTTTCATAGTAAATAGATACTTGCTTTGCTTCAGCGATTGTTCGATACTGCCAGCATGTTGCTTCAATTATCGGCAATATATCAAATTCTACATTCTGTAATCTTATACTTCCTGAATCCAAACGATTGCTATCAAGGATATTAGTTACCAAATGTAACATACGTTCTGCTATTGCAGCAATCTGCTGCGCTGTTTCTTGTAATTGTTCTTCTTGCGCGAGACCACCGGTAATTAACTCCGCTAATCCATGCACCGCGCCAATCGGATTTTTCAAATCATGGGCAACAATATTCATCAATTCCGTCTTTTCATTATTGAGCGCAACTAGTTCGGTGTTCTGTTCAACCAACGCTGCATTAGAGGTTTCAATTTCTACGGACTGTTGCTCTAAAATTTCTTGTTGGCGTACAATCTCAGCATTAGCACGACGAGCTGCACGCGAATTCCTGTATAGCAATAATGCCACAATAACCAATAAAAGAATACTTACCACTAAAACAATACCAATGATACGTTCTTGTCGTTGAGATTCATTAAGCCTGTTAATAGAATCCTGCTGTTTTTCCAGTTCATATTTGGCACTGATTTTCTCAATTTCTCGCCGACCAATTTCTGTGTAGAGCGAATCATTCACTGCCATTTGCTGCGTACGATAGGACAATGCCTCTTTGAACTGCTTTTTGTCGGTGTAAATACTTGCAAGCATTTTTGCTGCTTCACGAATTTGTTGCTTCAAGCCAATGGTTTCTGCCAATCGTAAGCCACGTTCCAAGACAACAATAGCAGAATCGTATTTATGCTGAGAATAATATGCTTTTCCGATTTCGACCAGAATGGAGCATTGTTCATCTTCATCATGCGGCAGACCTTTGGAAATCTGTAAAGCAGTGTGAAAAGCAGCGAGAGCGTCATTGTGCAAGCCCTGAAGATGATAAATCTGTCCAATACGATTCAGGACACCTGCTTGCCAGACCTCATTCCGAAATTTGATGGCGTATTGTAGCGCGTCTTGAAAATGTCCCAATGCAATGGGATATTCTTTGATACTTCGAGCAATTTCTCCTAAACGAATCGCACAATAATGCAGCCCTGCCGTATCACGGAGTTCTTGAAATCGCTTACGCGATTGCATAACATATGCTCGTGCTTCGGGATATTTACCTTCGTAACGGTAAATATCACCGATATTATTTAGTGCATAGCCTTCTTCTGTTTTGTAGCCGTATTTTTCGGCTATCTGACGTGCTTCTACAAAACACGCCATTGCTTTGGGATAATTCCCCAAGTTGCGATAGACAATGCCCAAATAGTTCTTATTTTCCGCTCTTACTCGCGGAAACCCTAAAGACTCTACTTCACGGGCTGCTTGCTGTGCATAATACATCGCTCGCTCAAAATCTGTCCCTCTGTACAACCACGCAAGAGAATCAAGAATTTCCACACGCAAGGTGTCTCTGGCAAGCAAAAGACGGGATTGTAAGCCCTCTTCCGCTTTGATTTGCTGCGGTGTCAGTCGTCCTTGAAAACGATAGGGTTGAGCTGATACTTCATACACGGCACTGACGACCAACAGCACTGCCCAAATAATATTCACCAAGACAGTCTGCAGCACAAGAACAAACCTCGATTTATGATTGATAAGATTCTGTATGAAACGATCTTGAATGATCCGCACAGACAAAAATGTTTGTACTACGTCTAAAATCTGACTTCCGCAGCACAGACATTCCTGCTTGTGATGAAAATTTTTCACACCCAGATGCTTGCGAATGTTCATGTATGCACCACGGGCAATTCTACAATAAATGTCGCCCCTTGCCCTTTTTCCGATTCACACCATACATTACCATTCATCACATCTACCATTTTTTTGACAATGCTGAGTCCCAAACCAGTACTGTGTTCACCACCGGTCGGCTGTGCAGAAAGGCGCGTAAATTTCTCAAAAAGGCGCGTCATATCATCTGCTGAAACCCCCGGGCCTTCGTCTTGAATTTCAATACGGACAGTATCGGTTTTTCCGACGGTGCGGATGTACACGTTTTTATTAAACGGAGAAAACTTAATCGCATTAGAAAGAAGATTTTCCAACACCTGCATAATAAGTTGTTCATCGGCAAGCACATCGTGGCTTTCGTTACCGTGTAAAACATGAATCTGTATATTTTTCACCTCTGCAATAGGCTGATAACGCCAAAGAATGGAATCAAGAATCATGCTAACCGATAGTTTAACCATTTGTATATTCATGGCACCCTGCTCTAAACGATTGATGTCCAAAAGATTTTTGACAAGTTCCAACATTCTATCTGCTGTCAATACAATTGTGGAAGCTACTTCAGGCATTTTCTCGTCAGGAATTATCTGCTGCTGAATCATTTCACCAAAATTACGCAGTGCGCCGATAGGATTCTTCAGATCATGGGAAACAATACCCATAATTTCGATTTTTTCATGATTGAACTGCTCAAGTTGTCGATTTTGCTCATTCAGCTGCTCCAGTCTCTCGGAAAGCATGGTATTGGCTTCTTGAATTTCCGCTCCTTGCACTTGTAACATCTCTTGCTGCATAAGCAGTGTATCCATTTGACGACGTTTATCATCATTCACCACACTCATCGCACGAAAAACGTCATAATACATATCATCCGCAGGTATATCAGGCACTTCAATCGTATTGGGTTCAGGGTCGGAAATTTTTGCGAGCATTGTGTAAATTTCCATGATACGCTGCTCGTGATAGCCGGACGGAAGCACATTGACTGTTTCTTCAGCAGCGACTTTGTTCTGTTTTTCATGCCGCTGCGGAATAAAATCTCGGAGCGCCGCAAAAATCGCTTTTTCGGTATTGTCAAATATCTTCACTCGACGATATACCGCAGGGGCAAAGGGCTGTGCAAGTTTTGCAGAAATTTTTGACATTGTCCCAATGACGAGGAAACATTCCATCTTTTCGATAAGTTCCGGATAACGCTTGCTTGCACCTTTATTTGTCTCGGAGGTAGAAGCGGTGATTCTGGTTGAATCAGAAATCAACTTTGCCCATTCAGAGCGAAAATCCATTTCTTCAAATATCGTTAATGTTATATCAAATGCCTTACTTGCCCGTGTCCACGTTACATTTCCCGACAACACACTGAGCATTATTGCCCCTTCCAACACAATATGACTATCCTGAAAATCTTGTTCTTCGGTTTGCCAATTCGGTAAGGCAAGCATTCGTAACTGTAGACCGTTAAGGTCATAATACTGTGGGTTTTTCGTCCACTCTTCATCAAACCGTGCATTGGTCGGAAACACATACGCCTCTCTACCGGGCTGGTCTATGATTTTTTTTGCCATGACCAGACGTACGGCAACGATGCCTTGCAATGCCAGAGCGAATACAGCAGCAACAATGACTATTAGGCGGACATAAGGTTGGAAGACAAACTCTGCTTGCTCATGAGACACAACAACGACGAGCAGTCCCGTAACAATGATGATTTGCAAAGCACGAAAAAACAAAGACAGCAAATACTCACCTTGCACATTGTCTTTTACCGCGCCGGCACTCTGTCGCTGCAAAAGCCACAGTGTACGAAGAATATCTGCGCCATAAAATACGCTGATACAAACAAATACAAACCAAACCTTCATGAAATTAAGAAATGTTATATCAAAACCTTAGACAAACTCTGGTTAGACATATTTTGCTTGGATGCCCTACATCAATCAATGTTATTTTTCCCTACACTTGTTGTGGAGATGGTCGCAACGTGTATATAACCACAAGATACAGAACATCCATGATAAACACAAGAACACCGAGCGTGAGTAAAAAATAGTTTTGCGAATCAGCTATGAAAAAAAATACTGTTGCACAGGCTGTACCGAACCATTTCGACCATGCAACGACTTTAGAAAAGACCTGTTCTTCATAGCGTTGGAGATACTGAATAAGGTATAACATCGAAATACCAAAGTTGAGAATATATGCCGACAAACCGCCTGCCCCACCAAATGGTTGCTTTGTACTCATAAATGGAATGTTGTCAAGCCCCGACACAATGAGCGAGTACATTATCGGCATCCACATCAGCATCAATGTGATGACCAGAGGCGTAAAATACTTACGTAATTGTGGAATTTGCAAACTCCCCCCGCCGTCTTTGAAAACAAGCCAAAAAATAAAGACGTCCAGAAAGAACCAAGCCTTGACGCCAATACCAAAAACAATACCGGTATTGATGTAGTGCGGGAAAATCCAACTATACATAAATTCCCACGCAAAATTTCCGCACGCAATAAACATTGGCATTTCCACAAATCCATATTTTCGCTCATGTGCTATGATAGCAATATACGCTATAACCCAAGCAATGCTGGAAAGCATCAGAAATACTAATGCCTCAACTGTGTAATCCGTTGTATTGAACCATTGCATAATGTTGTCCTTGTCCGTAGAATAAATTGTGCTGTTATTATCTATCCAAACGCCACGAACCGCGCAATGACGGCGGCACGTCGAATTGCACTTGCTTGTATTCATTAAAATACAGTACTAATCCTTGCATTACAGCTTTTCCAAAGGCAGAAATAATAGCTTGAAAAAGAAAAGATTGTTGCTCTTCTTTGCTGATACACTTCATCAACCACAGTGTTATGCTAAAGCGTATTTGATTCCACGAGAAGCACGAAGCCTTGATGCCAAGCATCTTTGCATATTTTTTCCCAAGAAAAAATTCCATCGTATATGGTGCAATTCCCTTCCAATCTTTTAGAGGAATAATTGCCTCGACAAAATCCAGAATAGAAGCGGCAAGTGCCTTGTTCTCCGGTGTTGAACCTGCTTGCACCGAAAGAATTGCCTCTTGTAAAGCAAGAGCATCGCTGTAGCTATCGCTCAAAAACTGCGGCTGTACACCCATAAAATACCCGATAATCCGCCAACAGTGCATATACGCTTCTTTCTCCTCGTCGCTCAGTTTTACCGCAAGCATTTCCAAGCCTTCCAATACGCTGGAGGAAAACGTTGTCCACGTTAGCGCCAAATCTTCCTGATTGATGGGTTCGCCAAGTTCAGTTTCTTCCCAAGGATATTGCTTGATGTACTGGCGAATGGAAGCGTGTATCAGACGTATTTTTTGTGCGGTAACAACACCCTTGCCCTCAGGCGTTGTACCGCCCTCTGCCATAACATTAATAACAAATTGCAGCGTTTCAGCGATACGCTTGGTCAAGCGCGAAAGATTACCACGCTGCTCGGTGAGCCGCCCCGTCTCATACAGCACTACGGCTCCGCGCCAGCAAAGATAACATTCCGGCAATGATTTACAGAGCAAAATCACGCATATTTCCATGCCGTATTTGCTAAAAACTTTTTCGCCGAGCGCCGCTTTTTCGGCATTGTACCACTCCGGCATGGCAGACGCTTTTGCAACAAACTCTCGCAGTTGCAGTGGCAATGCAGCCGTTTCAAAAGAATTATTGTTACTTAATGAGCGCAAAAGTTCGTTTAATTTGACGGTTGCATCTTCCTCAAGGACGTGTCGCATAATGTCATCAGCAGGAGCATCAGCAATCATGCGAAATGTTGTCAAATCTGAACTTGTATATTGTAGCATAGAATCGTGCAAAAAATTTGATATTACGGGAGATTATTGATTGTGTAGAGATGTGTTTTTCATATTGTATTGTTTGCTTCTTCTTTGCAAGACACACGGCAACTCGATAATAAATGTTGCTCTTTTTCCCAAGTTTACGTTCATATCACACGCCCCATTCAAAGTAATACAAAATAATAGATTTCTGTAGTCGGCAGTAAATTATCCACTTATTGCTGCACAACCAGCATAATGTTAACGGTATTCAGGGTGAAATTTATCTCTCCACCTTCGTTCAGCAGCATTGACATCCGGCACATTCGAGATAATTTCGGTCACGCGATCGGTGACAATGTTCATCTGATGAAACTGAGGTTGAACATTTGTATCGGTCATTCGGGCATTGTCAGTTGAATTCAAGAGAGAAAAACTACCGAAAATCATAATTATCTGCGAAAACCGATGTACCAAAACGAATTTTTCCAATCATGCACCGCAGAGAAACGAACCGTTGAATACCCTGCAAATATGCCATTACTGCTTGTCGTCAAGGCTTTCGACGAGAAGCAGTGCGCTATTGGTTTTGAGACCAACATAGCAGTTGGCAAGAATTACGTCGCAGGCTTGGACTGTGCTTTGGGTAATTCTACAATAAAGGTTGCCCCTTTTCCAAGTTCACTTTCACACCAAACACGCCCATTCATCGCTTCGACCATCTTTTTGACAATGCTGAGCCCCAAACCGGTGCTATGTTCGCCGCCGGTTGGGCGGGCGGAAAGACGGGCAAATTTCCCGAAGAGCTTTTTCATATCTTCTCCAGAAATTCCCGGTCCTTCGTCCTGAATATACACCCGCACGGCTTCCTGTTTCGATTCAATACCAACGGTAACTGTCTTGTCAAAAGGCGAATACTTCACAGCATTGGAAACAAGGTTATCCAAGACTTGCATCAGCGCTTGTTCATCAGCCAAGACTTCGTTGATTGTGTCATCAGTCAAGAACTTCATCGCAATATTTTTAACAGAAGCAAGATGTTCGTACTGCCAAATTGTTGATTCTACGAGCGTTGAAATATCAAATTTCTGAAAATGTAGAACAAAACTGCCTTCTTCAATTTTATTGAGTTCAAGCATATTTTTCACCAAATCCAACATTCTGTCAGCGGTATTGACAATTTGCCCCGACATTTCTATTACTTGTTTATCTTTGACGATTTCCTGCTGCACCAACTCAGCAAGACCTCGAATCGCACCGATAGGATTTTTTAAGTCGTGAGCAACAATTCCCATAAGCTCGCTTTTTTCACGATTAAGTTCGAGCAGAAGATTGTTCTTTTCAGCTAATTCTCGTGTTCGTTCTTGCACTTTTTGCTCCAGATTCTTGTTCATATCTTCTACAAAGGCGTAATATCGAGCGTTCTCGATTGCTATGGCGGCTTGTGCGCCAAGGATATTCAAGACCTCAATACGATTCGCTGTGAAGGCTCCCGAAACAAGATTATTTTCAAGATAGAGAATACCGACAATTTTACTTTTGACCAGAATTTTACTGCACAAAACCGATTTTATTTGATTCATCTTTACGTAACGGTCATTCATAAAACGTGTGTCCGCCAGAGCATTATCAAGCACAAGATTGACCCCCGAATGAAGGACATAATTAATAATTGCCAAACAAGCATTTGGGTAATTCTCATAATGAATCGGCTCGTCGAGCGTTTTTAAGGAAGAATCTTCACTCAATTCCGCTTGCACGGCAAACTTGCCCTCTGATTGCTCGAAGATAATGACTCCGCGCTCTGCACCCGCATTTTCAGACATAACAGCAAGCATTTTCTCAAAAAGATTTTTCTTGTTCAATTCACCGGTAATTATCTGTGTGCCTTTGACAATACTGTCAATATCTATTGTCTGATTGCTCATGCTGTTTGTCGCACCTCCGCTGCCGGAACGAAACTGCTTTTCTTGGGATGGAAAACCGTCATTGTCATTTCGGCTATCCGATTCTTGCCGTGAGGAAATACCCTTATAGAGAGGTTCCTCTTGAATGCGTTCCAGTACAGCCGTTGCGTTCCACTCTCGAAGCAGAGTCATTGCGATACGGAGCGTCTCCAGAGTGCTTTCTTTGTTGGCGAAGTAGCGGTGGAGTCTGTATGTTTCCAAGGCAATAAAGCATTTGTCATAGAGATTCCCTGATGTTTGAACAATATCAAGCGCTTGGCTGATTGCCGTCAGTGCTTTTTCAATTTTGCCTTCCAAAGCGAAAATACACGCCTCCAGACAACGAACTTTATGCGTAAAATCTCCGGGGCTGGTTTGGACGACTTTCCGTAGTTGTTTACACTGTTTTTTGATTCGTGCAATTTCTTTTCTTCGCTTGCTGTTTAGACCTTGCTGAACGGCGTGAAAACGCAAAAGTGCATCAATGAACAAGGCTTGAAGGGAAATAGACGTTCCGACGACAGTTTGGCGGCTTGCCATGGCACGCTCAGCGTACCGCAGTCCTTCTTCGATATTCCCCATCAACAACGAAAGCTGCATCTGAAAATAACTTTGATTAAAGAGTGTACTTTGATTATTGGTGCGTATCAGTTCCGGTTCTTGAGCCACAACATCATACCGTTCTCCTTGTATCAATGCAGGATTCTCGGCTTTGCCGAGTAAGCACAGGACAAATTGGTGGTAGAGATTATTGAAGGTGAGCGATGTGAATTGCTTATTTTGCGTGATGTATTGTAATTGCTTCATCAATTCCTGCTCGACATTCTCCAATGATTCGCCGGAAAGAATAAGATACACGACATACCCATTACCAAGGAAAGCGGTAAAATCGGCTTCTCCGGACTCAAGGCTGTGACGATAGGCATCTTTTATCTGGACGACATTCTTAACCATAGGTTTGTACCAATGGTCAATAAAATACCTCACCACAAAGAGCGCACGAGCTTGATACTCATTAAAATTTCGCTCGTGAATGAGGTTGAGTGCCAATTCGCCAAATTCTATTCCTTTGGCGACCTCTCCGGTAACACCGCACAGCACAAATCCGAAACTTCCGAACGCATATGCCGACGATGAAGCAATGCCATGTTGAGCGCTTGTAACCGTCATGCGAAAGAGCATGATGGGAAAGAGGTTAGGATTTGTGAAAAAGAGCGCGGGAGCGAGTGTTGCCATAATTCGCATTTTTGCCAGTTCCGTTCGGTCGGTCATGGCAGGCAATCGCAAAAGCGCTTCTGGGCTTAACTTCTTGAGAGCTTGTTTAGTCTTGAGTAATTCAAGAACGACGGTCATTTGTGAGGGATTTGCCGGTAACTTCATCCCCAGTAATCCCAAGGCTTCCAAACCTGACTGCACGGATTCTACGAGTTTTTGCTCCGTAAAGAGTGCATTAGTACGGATTTCTAATGCCTTGACTTTGTCTAGGGTTGTAGTGCTATGCTTCAAAATCTCCTTGATAAATTTCTCCATGACTTCATATTGTCCACTGAGAAAAGCTGTTTCGGAGGTTTGATCGTAGAGACTAAGCGTGAAACTGTAATTCTTCCGCCATGAGCCTTCTTCAAGACTCGAAATTGCTTGCTCAAAGTAATTAAATGCTGTCGAATACGCCGTAGAGAGCTTTGCACGAGAACCTGCCTGAAAATTGATTCGGCACAGAAGCGCTGTATCTTCAACAACATCGGAAGCACTGTTCAAATGATTGGCAATTTCAAAAATCTGTTGTTCCGTCTCGTATTCATCGAGGGTTTCCAGTAGATGCAGCGCCGCCTTTTTATGAATCCGTTTTTTGTCATTTTGTGCTATAGATTCATACACCGTTTGACGGATTCTATCATGAACGAACCGAAAGCGCGTCAGTGCTGAATCTTTTTCTCCAAAACCTTTAATAAAACGATACGAAGGATCTTCCGGCGTAATCAAGCCCTCCTCCAAAGCCGACCAAAGACCCGCCTCAGAATCTGTCGGAGAATTATCCGTCAGCACCGATACCATTTTCACCGAGAACAAATGTCCCGTAACAGCAGCATTACGCAAGAGTTTCTGCGTTAATTCCGGCAAACGGACTATTTTCTGCGCCAGCAAATCAATCACATTTTCTGTTGCTGTCAGACCTTCTATCGCTTTAATATCGAATCTCCATTCCGGCTCATTTTCATGCGTTACCAGCTCAATAAAGCCCTTCTCATAGAGAGATTCAACAAAACGATGAACAAAAAAGGCATTACCGTCGGTTTTTGTATAGACGAGCGTAGCGAGCGCTGAGGTCTGTGCAAGCGTTTGCCGAAGCGTGTCGGCAAGGAGGTGATTGATATGGTCTTGTTGTAAATTTCTGAGCGTAATCTGTTCGATTAAGATATTATCCGGCGCGTGCGCATCCGAAGCATCAAGGGCATTGAGCGCAAGCCATTCCTTGCGTATGTCTTCGATCGCACGCAAAAACGGATGCGATTCATTGACTTCATTATCTCGATACGCTCCGATAACAAACAGATGACCGAATCCCGGCTCGGTCATAATCACTCGTAAAAGATTCAGCGATGCAGAATCAGCCCATTGCAAATCATCAATAAAGACTACTAATGGTCGCTCTTTGGTAGAAATAACTTTGATGAACGTTCTGAGAGCGTAATTGAACCTATTTTGTGTCTCGTTTGTCGGAATTAAGGGCGGAGTAGGCTGTTTGCCGATGATTTTTTCCAAAGCAGGTACCAACTGCGTTATCACACCGGCTAAATCACCCATAGCATCGAGTATTCTTTTTTTCCATCGCTGGATGGATTCAGTGTTTTCGGTCAGCAACAACTCGGCAAATTCTGTAAATGCGTTCGACCACGCATAAAATGGGATATTTCGGCGGAATTGCTCAAATTTCCCACTGATAAACATTGCATTGCGCTCTGTTACGGGAACATGTACATCATACACTAAGGCTGTTTTGCCAATACCGGAGTATCCACTCACGAGCATCATCATTTTTCTGCCCGACGCGGCTTTGTAGAACGCTTCCATCAACAACAAATGCTCTTTTTCCCGCCCGTAGAGACGCTGTGGAATCTGGAATTTTAAGGCAATATCGGATTTACCGACGGGAAAGGGGGCAATTGCGCGATGAGTCTTCCATTGGAGCAAACACTCTTCCAAATCTTTTCTCACACGAAAGGCTGATTGGTAACGGTCTTCCGCATTTTTTGCCAAGAGTTTCATAATAATATCGCCAATGACTATCGGAACCATACTGTCGTGCTCAGAGCCTTGCCCAACGATTTTTGCAGGATGAAGAGGATTTCGAGCAATGTGCGCATGGATATATTCCAAGGCGCTATTCGCTCCGGTAAAGAAGAACGGTTTCTTTCCAGCAAAGAGTTCATACAGCACTACTCCGAGTGCGTATAAATCGCACCGATAATCCACAACTCGGTTCATTCGACCGGTTTGCTCCGGCGAAATATACGCCAATGTCCCTTCCAAGCGCTCCGGGTTACCCAGAAAATGTGTTTTGATGTCTAATTTAGACGCAATTTCATAATCAATGATAAACACGCTGGTTTCGTCATGACTGACGATGATATTTGTCGGATTGATGTCTTTATGAATTAAACGCTGATTGTGCAAAAGCTCAATTTCTTTTGTCAAAGCAATAGCAAGATGTAATCGCTTTTCCAGTGATGTATCACGCGAAAGAGGATTATCCTCCAGCCACTTAGCAAGCGTAATCCCTTCAAGAAAATCCCGCACAAATGCCACAGATGACCCCATATACGTGAGCGCGTGGGGTTTGAGACTATTATTCAATTCTTGCGTGATAGAGTACTCATTCTGCAATGCCAATGCCGTCGCAGGATTCACTTCCGAATCTGAAATTGCCTTCAGAAGGACCTTTCTTCCCTCATGAACAGCATCAGCAACATAAACGCGGTACTTGTCACTTGCGTAAATTGTGTCGAGAATGGTATAATCTTGACGCATAAGGCGATAGGTTTGGTGAATTGAATAAAGCGAGTAAATTTGGAACAGATTCTTCAGTGACTGTTTGAAAACTCATAAATCTATGCTTTTTTACCCTCATCCGCCATCGTTACGATGGCACCTTCTCTGAGCGAAGCGCTTGGGAGAAGGTGAAAAAAGGCTTCATATCTGGCTTTCTCTCCCAAGCGCTTCGCTCGGAGAGGACTGAGATGAGGGAAAAAATAGTTTTCAAACAGCCTCTCAGACCTCTGCCAGATGGTAAAGGCTGGATAAGCGTAAAACGTAACAGTCTTACTTTGCATTAAACGGCTTATACACATTCTCTCGGAAAAATATTTCCATATCAACCTTGAGAATTGGTCCAATGAAGGGAATATCTTCCAACAAAAGATTACGCACAATCGGTTCATAGTCAGCTTGCACCGAATAGCCGGCATCGGAAGGCTGGTCGTATAAATGTTCGATTGTATCAACCCACGCCGAATGAAGCGTAAAGGCGTAGTCGAGTTGTTCATTGGTCAGCGTACAACAAGGTCCTGCACTGAGTTCCCATGCTTTGAAAATCCAAATCTGACATTCATAGTCCGTACCATAATCGCCATCACGGCACACTAAGACCGTCGAAAAAATATAGCCGTCTGTTTGGCGATGCCGCTCCGTTGAACTTTGTTTGGCTTGAGTATTGTTTGTATTCGCAGAATTTCCCGCGCCGGAAGGGTTTTCAGCACGAGGTACAAATTGTATAGATTTCAAAATGACATTTCGTGGAAACTGAAAATAGTCATCTTCTAAGGTCATTGTTTTTGTATTTTGCTTCACCAACACAAACGGCACTCCTGCTTTGGCAATCTGCTGTACGTCGTGGATAGCGACAGCACGATTCGGGTAATCCCAATACAATCCTTCGAGAAATGTGGTTTGTAATCGCGGGTCAAAACCGTAACATGACCAGTAAATATACTCTATGTTCCGTTCTACCGTGTCGGCGGCAATAATATTGCGATAGGTATAAAGCCCTACACCCCACGTATGTTTGCCGATATGCTCAATATCCTTGATATTACCGGGCTCCATAATAACATCGAACGATTGCTGTATCGCTTTTTTTGCAACAGCATCAACCCGAATAACACATTTACCGATACGCCCTATATCCATTTCTCCGGCAGCCGGCAGACCAACAACATTGCTCGGTACAGTGTGTAGCGCGTCGTACGAAAGTGTATCGAATGTTCTAACCCACTCGGCAAGACAAGCAGCGCTGTTATGGGCGAGATGCAGAGTAATGATATTGTCGGAATCATTGTAGTCCACCGAATAATGTACAGCTTCCAATGGTACAGGCTTATCAAGAGGGAAACAAACAAGTGTACCGTTGATAGACGGTGAGAAATCATCGGGGCTTCGCTTGGGAGGACGAGGCACAACATAGACATCCAAATGCGGTTCTTGTGGAACAGAAAGAATAATACGGCAAAATTCTTTGATAAGCGGTGAAATAAACGGGCTGTTAAAGTTCATCATCAAATCAAGAGAAAACTTAAACGTCGAATCCGATAAAACAAGAAAATGCTCCGTCAGTGCAGTTTGGTGCATACATTGCAGAATCTGAAGATTCTTCCCTTCAGTATCGGTCACCTGCCAAGAATCAAGACGAGAGTTTGCACCATGCTGACCATTCCACCTCTTGAGAATAACTTCATCTCCCATGCCCGTAGAAGCAGCTTTATTCCCAGACTGCGCAGCTTCGCTCCGAGTAACAAGTTCGCGACGATGCTCCAAAATGCTCTGATACCAACGAATCACAACACGCTCTTCTTCCGATTGAGCATGTGCTAAGCGGGACTCAAACCATTCAGAAATCTTGGCAATATTGAATGAAACGGTTTCCTTCGGCACTTCAGCATATAAATCCTTGAGAATACGTTCTGCCAAACCATCTAGTTCAGCGATAACAGCATCTTCTAATTTGCGAATATCGTCTATCAAACGTTCACCATGCAGCATTGTGGAAAGCGATTTGGTAAAATTCACCAAAAACATTTCTCCAGTAAGTGGGTCGTAGCTTGGATGAGCAGTACTTTGTACCAGAGGGAACGGGAAAAGTGAGGACATTTCATCCGGTTTCTGTGGGTTTGGAACATCAGGAATTGCTGATGTCCATTCACTATTCATCCCCACCGGAGCAATAACGCGCAATGAAGTTGGATCGAACTCCCAAGGTCTGCCTGCATCATAACACGCCAAAAATCGGTTTACAACCGACGTATTATCCTCCTGAGACGAGGGAATTTTGAAGGGTGTAACGGCTGTACTGAGTTCATCACGAAACCCATAAAGATAGGACATTCTAGAAATTCCCATATTCCGAAATGTCTTTAACGCCCCCGTAGCAGCACTATCCGCATAAAAACACGGTGGCTTGAGAAGATTTCCTTTGCAAAACACGTTGCCTGCGCTCAAGTCAAAGCGCCACATATAGCCATCGCCATTCATCACCGAGCTATCCATTTCCTGGGAATCGGGGCTAAATGGTAAAGGAGAATGGACGGTTCCGGCGGAAGAATTAATAAACACCGAGCCATACCAATCGTCCGGGATAGAACCTGTAATGGTACGCAATGTACACTCTACAGGCGTTCTGGTTGCCTGAATAAGCGGACGCATGAGAAAACAAAATAAGAGTTTGAAAAAAGTGCAACCAAAGCAGTATAGAAGCCGTAAGACGCTCCATCCCTCTCTTCTCCGCGTTGTCTCCTGCCTTGTTGTAAGCAAATTGCACAATATTAACTATTGACCTACTACACTATTGTATCACGAAGGTATGCAAAGATAGTATTTTTCAACATGGTACAAAACCTCTCTTCATAGCCCCAACAATAATCATTCTCGAAGGCAGGCTAAACAATTCCGGCACGGTTATTTTCCATTGTCAGTTCTGTTTGCCAATCCCCTTCAGACATTGACAATAACCACGGGCAATTCTACCATAAATGTTGCGCCGTGTCCCAGTTCCGACTCGCACCAAACCTTGCCGTCCATCGCCTCCACCATTTTCTTGACAATACTCAGTCCCAGTCCCGTACTATGTTCGCCGCCAGTTGGACGTGCAGAAAGACGAGCGAATTTACCAAATAACTTTTTCATGTCGTCAGGAGAAATTCCCGGTCCTTCGTCAGCAACTTCTATACGCAGCCTTCTATCATTGGATTTCAAGCGGACAGACACGCTTTTGTTGTTTGCTGAGTATTTCACGGCATTCGAGATTAAATTTTCTACGACCTCACGCAGCATAGACGCATCGGCATGAGCGAATACACTCCCCTTGTTATCAGCATCAAGATGAATAGCAATGTTCTTGATAGCGGCAATTTCTTTGTACTCAGCACATACCTTGTTCACCATATCCGCCACATCTGTTTTTGTCGGCACAGGCTTCATCAAGCCCTGTTCTGCCGAATTGACTGTGAGAAGATTGGTAACCAGCGAAAACATCTGCGTTCCGGAACGACTAATACTACGCGACATCTCGACGAGTGATGATTGTTGTTGCTGAGAGCCGTCCTCTAATAACGTCGTTGTTATGCTGTCGGCAAGCGATCGTACACCAAAAATCTGACTTTTCAGACCATGCGTTACGATGTTGAGGATTTCATCTTTTTCTGATGTGAGAAGACTGAGTTCTTCATTTGCGTCGAAGAGTTTTTCGTTCAGCTCTGCCAAGCGAGCATTATCCCGCTTTCTGCGATTGTTTCCGCGAATAAGCACAACGGCAAATCCGGCAAGTGCCAGCGCGCCTGCTATCAGCGCGTTGCGAATGATATTTTCTTGCTCTTTTTGGTGTTGCAGAGCTTGTATTTCCTGCACTTTTTTTGCGGTTTCAAGTTCGGCGAGTTTCTCTGCGCTGGCGGCGTTGTACATAGAATCCTGAATAGCAGCCATTTGTTTGTTCGCCTCCAGCGCACTTTTGTAATCACCTAAACCGGAATACGCCTCGGTCAGCACGTAATATCCATAGTTCATTTCCTGAAAAAAATGGCTTGGCTCCGAAAGTTTGATTGCTCGCTTCGCAGAGGCAATCGCATCTTGAAATTTACCAAGTTTTACCTGCGTCATACCAATAATACTGAGAGAATTAGCTAAGCCCGCATCGTACTTAGTTTTTTCATACTGCTGCAAACAAACTTTTTGATATGCCAATGCCGAATCGAAGTTATCAATCCGCATAAATACGAGAGCAATATTGCTGCTAATTCGCCCAATTCTCCGCGAGCGCCCCAATTCCTGTTCTAATGCCAAGCCACTGCGGTACGTTTCTATCGCCCTTTGCGGCTGCTGCATCTGGTCTATAAGGATACCTCTGCAATTGTAGATAGCAGCTCGAAGGTCGTCGTCGTCTTTGCCTTGGCATAGCTGTAAGGCAACGGCATACATACTATCCGAACTGACAAAATCTCGTGCCGCAAAGTACCCAAGTCCGAGCGTCATGGTCGCTGTTACCGTTAAACGATGGTCGTTGGCTTTTTTTGCAAATTCCATCGCCTCTAAACTTTTAGCAAATGCTTTCGCCATTGCGCCTTGGTCACGTTCAATCATGGACTGTCCGATAAGCGCGTAGGCTATTTCTACATTGGCTCCAATGCGACGCGCCATTGTGAGAGCGGTATCATAATATTTGATAGCTTCGGGATATTTATTGTCGGCATAGCAAACATCGGCAAGAGCAATCATCACGTGAATGCGGAGTGGTGTAACGGAAGCACTTGTAACAAGATTTGCGGCACGAGTGGCAATCTTGAGTGCGTACTCGCTGTCAAAATTCACATAGCCGGCGGCAGCATCCCCAAGAATCTTCGCGGCAACTGTATCAGTGCGGTTTTCGGTACTTTTAATAAGTGCATTGAGCGAATCCTGATGGCGTTGTTCCTGCCGTGTTTGAGCGCTAGCGCGGAAACCGGGCATCAACAGCAAAACAAGGAACAATACACCGAATATAGAACTTTTAGTAGTAGGCATATAGAACTTCAAGACGGTTACACAAGTGAGAAATACGTTGTACTTTTGCATTCAATAAGGCAAATAAAATGAGCAATCGCCGAAGATTTGCGACAATGTATGTAAATTCTCTTTTTTCTATTCATCTTTTCTCTGAATAATTATGCGTACTTTTCTTTCTCGTCAACGCGCTACGTTGTTGACACTCGCCCTGATTGCCATGCTTGGCATTCTTAATGCTTGTACAGTTATCACCACCGGTAGCCAGACTGATGCAATTACCCGCCCCGGCGGCTGGGTATTTGATAATTTTTCCGTCGGTACGCCGACTGCCACTGTGGTAAATGTCTATAAGGGAATGACAGTAGTATTTGAGAAATCAGGCACCGTCATTTTTACAACTTCAGCTGAAGCAAGAGCGACAGTTCCCAATTTACCATCTAGATTTACCGGAACATGGTCGCTCTCTAGTTTAGAACAAATAACTTTGAACGTTCCATCGCTCTTTGATAATAGTGCTCATAATATCAGAGAGCTTAATGCTTCAACACTTCGTTTTGATGCTACTCAGTCAGGAATGCCCCTCGAGTTCAAATGGACGGCAAAATAGTGGTTGAGAAGTTTTTTGCGACGACCAGGTAGCGGATAAGTATAGAGAACTACCCCTCTGTTCAAGCAATGTGTTCACGCAATCCCCTAATGATGGCAATTTCTTTCGAGGAAATGAATCAACGAAAGAAGTTGTCATCTGTTTTTTCTGCAAGCAGCACAACATTAACGCCGAGCAAGAATTAATCCTGCTTCCATTGCAAATGCAATAGCATCATAACGGGAGGAAATACCGAGTTTTTGAAAGATATTCCAAAGGTGCTTTTTGACGGTACTTTCGGTAATACCGAGTTCGTCGGCAATTTCTTTGTTCGAGGACTTAATATGACGTAGAACGTTTTGTTCAGCGGACGTAAGGTTGGCTTTTTTCAACAAAGCATCCGAGTGCATGATTTGGCGGTGTGCTTGCGGACTAACCCACTGTGCATCGGGATTCCGGGAGATATAACGAAAACATTCAAAGAACGTTTCTTGTGCTTCTTGTTTAGAAAGAAAGCCATTTGCACCAGCCTCCAGAGCATCTTTGGCAGTTCCGATGTACGAGCCGGTAATCACGATAATCGGCTTTTTCCAGCCTTCTACCCGAAGAATCTTGATAGCTTCTATGCCCGTCATATCGGGCAAGTCAAGGTCGATGATAAGCATATCTATGGCGCTACTCTTCGCCATATTATCACGGATTTTTTCCAATGCCGCATGACAAGCCGCGACAGCGCTCACTTCAGCAATAGTTGCATGGCGCTCTTTTTCTTCATTGAGCCACTGTACCAGAGCAAAACGTGCAATCTCGTGGTCGTCCGCAACAAGAACCCGTAATGGTTGTGAAAGCATCATCGGTAAAACGTAAATTTAGAAAATAGTAAAAAAATTTTGTTGGTTGTCATTTACGCAGAAACCGATGACAATTCTACAATAAACCTCGCCCCTTTGCCCAGCTCACTTTCGCACCATACGCGCCCGTTCATCGCTTCCACCATTTTTTTAACGATACTCAAGCCCAGCCCCGTGCTGTGTTCGCCGCCGGTCGGACGGGCGGAAAGGCGAGCGAATTTACCAAATAACTTTTTCATGTCTTCTTCCGAAATCCCCGGTCCTTCGTCGTGAATTTCCACCCGTAACACCTTTGAACCTACCTGAATGTTCGTTGTAACATTTTTACCGTGCGCTGAATATTTAACGGCATTGGAAAGGAGGTTATCAAAGACGGCACGAATCATTCGACCATCACAATACGCTATTTGAGAAGTTTGAGAACCATCACACAAAATAGCAATACCTTTTGCCATCGCTTTTTCTTGATATTCCGCGATAACCCCACGAAGTATAGGAGTAATATCAACAGATTCCATGACAGGAATCATCGTACCCGACTCCAGCGCAGATGTTTCAAGCAGCTGTAAAATAATTTCGTTCATCGTATTTGCGGTTTGCCGAATGCGCTGCAACTGTTGTCGTAATTCTTCACCGGTGAGTTTAGCAGAATAGCGTTCAAGGGACGAAACGGCAAACAGTACCGTAGAAAGGGGATTTTTGAGGTCATGTGCGACGATGCCCATCAATTCATTTTTTTCTTGATTTGCCGTTTGCAATGCCAAATTTCGCTCGTGTAATTCGGCATTGGCAATCTCAATATCACGTGCCTGCTCTTCTAAAATTTCCTGCGCCCGTGAAAGGTCTCTATTCCGTTCTTGTAAATCCGTATTGGCAGCATGAATTTCCAAGGACTGCTCCTCAAGTAAATGCTGCTGACGCAAAATCTCCCTGTTCTGCCGCTCCAATATCTCCGCATTACGGCGTTTTGTGCGGTATCCATACCACGCAAACCCCGCCGCCAGAGATGCAACAATCCCCAAAACAGCAATAAAATTCTTCAAGGTACGCTGCCGCTCTAATGCAAGCTCCTGTACTTGCTGTTCACGCTCCAAAAGCGCAATACGAATTTCCTGCCTTTCACTATTTCGCTGAACCTGTAATTCCGCTAATAAACGGCTGCTTTTTTCAGCAAATAAACTATCATGCAGTTCAAAAAACCGTTTGTGAGCGGCAAGCGCTTTGTCGGCGTTGTTCAGTACTTCATATTCCTGTGCTAATCCGCGATACGCTTCTTTTGCATCAGCCCGCGCTCCAATACTTTCTGCCAGTGCAGCGGCTTGTTCAAACAACATTGCTGCTTCGGTATGCAAACCCGATGCCGAAGAGGTCTGTGCCAATCCGATAAAGGAAAGAGCAATTCCTTCTTTATTCCCAAGAGTCTCATTGAGAGTTTGAGCTTCACGGTAATATCCCGCAGCACGGGAGAACTGTTTTTTCAGTGCATACGCATTGCCCAGAGTATAGAAGCAGTACGCTAAAGCGGGTTTATTACCAATTTCTCGGAAGAGATTCATCGCGCGTGTGGAGGTTATAATGGCACTATCAGCTTGCAAACCTTTACAATACATCGACCCAATATTGCTTAAACACGCAGCAATTCCTTGTTTATCTTGTAATTTTTCATATATCACAAATGCTTCTTGATACCATCGTAATGCTTCATCGTATCGTTCCTGTGCTTCGTATATCAATCCGATGTTTTTACGGTATCCGCCGATAGAAGATGTATCTTGAAGACGTTCAGCTATGCGCAATGCCTCGACAAGATGCTCCAATGCCTCATAATAGCGTCCTTGGAGTCGAAAAACCATTGCTATATTATTCCGTAATTTTGCCTGTGTTTTTTTGACGTTTCGCTGTTCATTGGCGGTCTGAAAACTACGCAACGTACTATCGCTTTGTAAATAGCGCAAAGCACGGAGATAGTATTCGACGGATTCCGCGTACTTTGCCTGTGAGCGGTGAACCAGACCGATACTATTCAACATATTGACAACACCAATTTTCTCACCTATACGTTCGTACACTGCCATAGCACGCTGATATTGCACCAATGCCGAATCATATAAACCTTTGGTTATCGAAACCCGCCCCAGATTTTCCCACGCTACCGCGATTCCATGTGAGTAACGAAGTACAAGCGCTTTTTCCAGAGCTTTTTGGGCATACCATGCTGCTGAATCAGGATAAAACTGCCAATACTCATAAGAAATGTCATTAAAGAGCTTTACGAGCGTCGTATCGTTACGCTCCAACGCTTGCGGAAGTCGGACTAACAAAGAATCTACCACACGCGGCTTAGCGATGAGACTCTGCGGCAAGCTGCAACAAACAACGCAAAGTATAGCACTCAACAGCACGACGGCAAATATCTTCTCTATCAGATTACCTTGGGATTGGCAACTGCGAGAAGAAGAACTATTCTGTATGAACATTGTCATTGCTGAATCGTTGAAATGAATTTTTGTTGCAGACGACGAAGATAAGAAATTACAGACATTCCGTGAAGGTCAATATCTCCATGCTATATGCGAGTATTTTTTATGCTTTTGGCAATTCCACCATAAACGTTGCGCCTTTTCCCAATTCTGATTCGCACCATACGCGCCCGTTCATTGCTTCTACCATTTTCTTGACAATACTAAGTCCCAGTCCTGTACTATGTTCACCGCCTGTTGGTCGTGCTGAAAGTCGCGCAAATTTTCCGAAGAGCTTTTTCATATCTTCTTCTGAAATGCCAGGTCCTTCGTCCTGGACTTCTATGCGAACCCATTCATTGTGGACTTTTACTCGGACAAAGATATTTTTCCCGTGGGCTGAATACTTCACAGCATTAGAAATAAGATTGTCAATCACCTGTATCAATGCTTGCTCATTTGCAGTGACAACGAGGTCGGGCATCTCTGTTTGAAGCGAAATGTGAATATCTTTTGCCTTTGCTGACGCAATATAATAGCCAACGACATTTTCAACTAAAGGCAAGACACTAAACGATTCACACTGTACATTCAACCCTCGCGTTTCCAACAGCTCAATATCCAAGAGATTTTTCACTAATTCCAACATTCTGTCCGAATTCAGCATAATTTGGGTAATGACCTGCGACCGCTTTTTCCCTGAAAGGTCGTTGTTTTGCAGCATTTCCGTTAATCCGCGAATTGACGTCAGAGGATTACGCAAATCGTGCGAAACAATGGCTAAAATATCATTCTTTGCTTTGTTAATAATAGTCAATTGAGTATTTAAGTCTTCGGTTCGCTGTTTTTCTGACAAAAGCTCTGTGTTTGAGCGCTCTGCTTCAAGCAAAGATTTTTCCAAAAGATGTTGTGTATGGCTTAATTCCTCATTTTTACGATGCTCTAATTCCCGTTGCTGCTCGGCAAATTGTCGCTCACGCTCGGCAATTCGGGCATCATCGCGCAATTGCCGAAACCGATAAGCAAGGATAAAGGAAAACATCGTCAGTTCAAATGCCGTACTTGCCGTCAAAATCGTAAACACAGGCGTTGTATCGGTAATGACAACACCCGTCGAAACCATACCAAAGTAGGTTGCTCCGGCAAAAAACAGAGACCACGCCACCACATAAAACTTTGCTTGTGTTAATCCCCTCCTGATAGCGACCAATGCAGCAACAAACATCAATATATTACCTCCCGTCGAAAATACAGGAAGTGTCCAGCCAACAGAAGGAAACAAAAGAATAAACGGGATACATACAGCAATCAGCAAGGCATAACCAACCATCACACGCTCAAAAGGCGGCATCAAACGCTTAAGACTAAGAAATTCTTTGCTAAAAAGTATTACCCCGATATACGTTAAACACAAGAACAGTGAAATAATTGTTCCCGCATACGATGCTGCCCAGGGAAAGAAATACTTGAGTAAAAGTCCGTGAATAGTGCTATACGAAATAATGACACTGCCGGTATAAAAAATATAGTATCCGTAAAGTTTATCACGCATCCAAACAAACATCACGGCATTATAGAGAAATGCCGATACCATAATACCCAGCATAAGCAGTATCAAAGCATCATGTCTATCCAATCGTTCTTCAAATGTTGTTCGCTCTACCAGAAACATATTCAAATAAATGCTGTTCACTGACGTTACACGCAAATACAGTGTCAAGATTGAATCGTTTGCAGGCAAAGCAATGGGAAACAGTACCCGCGCATACCGTTCATGCCGCTCGGCAAAAGGTACACTCCCGCCTGAGTGTAATTCCCTCCATGCCCCCTGTTCTCCCGCGCGCAAAAACAATGAGACAGAATCCAAACTCATAAATCCAACATCTAAAAGCCACGCAATTGTTTCGGCACCATCAGCCGCCCGTAATCTTGTTTTTAGCCAAATCGCATCGCTTGTCCAGCCAAAAACTAATGCCCCCGACGACAACGATGTATTGGACTGAAACCGATGGATATTCTTTGGATGCAGAATCTCAGCCAATGTCAGTTGCCGCGAAGCATCGCGCAGAAATTCCGTATTGGCAACTAAACTTATGCGTGTTGCTTGCGGATGAATACGTCGTGGAGAAATTCCCGACGCAGAATCTTGCGCACCCAAAAGACACCCCGAAACAGAGTGAATCAGAAGCAACCCGAATAAGAAAATATGTACGTTTACACAAATCAAAATATCAATCGGTAGAACTTGAAGAGAATAATAATCGGTAGAACTTGAAGAGAATAATAATGGGCGGCGGCAATTTTTGCCACGCAAATTGTTCCGCTCTTTACGCACCCACCGCATGATTTCCTTGCGGCAACTCCACAATAAACGTCGCGCCTTTGCCAAGTTCACTTTCACACCATACACGCCCGTTCATTGCTTCCACCGTTTTTTTGACAATACTCAAACCCAGACCGGTACTGTGTTCGCCGCCTGTCGGGCGAGCAGATAATCGTGCAAATTTCCCGAAGAGTTTTTTCATATCCTCAGGAGAAATACCCGGTCCTTCGTCTTGAATTTCCATGCGAACGTATCGGTCCTTTGTCATTGGTACGGGAACGGTGTTGTCGGACAAATGACTTAGAGCTAAGGACGATTGCTCAATTTTCACCCAAATATTCTTTTCGTACGGTGAATACTTTACGGCATTGGAAATAAGATTATCTATCACTTGGATAAATCCCTGCTCATCACCGATAATATACGCCGAGCCATGATACGAGAAATGAACATGAATTGTTTTCTGCTTCAGAGCAATTTGATACTGGTCTATTGTGGTAGTGATAATTGGTATAACGTCAAAGGTCTGAAGAGAAAATTGTCGCCCACCAACTTCTAAAAGATTGATTTCTAAAAGATTACTTACCAAATCAAGCATTCTGTCACCGGCAGTCATAATCTGTTCCGAAATGACCGTGACATCTTGCGGAGGCACAAATCCTTGATGCAAAAGCTCCGCCAGACCACGCACTGCCCCTAAGGGATTTTTCAAATCGTGGGAAACAATACCGAGCAACTCATTTTTTTCATAATTCAACTGTACTAACTGTTGATTTTGCGCTTGCAATTCGAGATTTGCCTCGGCAAGTTCTCGTGTTCGTTTTGCAATGGCACTCTCTAAATATAGAGCTCGCTGCTGCAAACGCCGTAGTCGCAAACGGACAAGAAAAACAATGCTCCCAATACCCGAACAGATACACACGGCAATAAACCACCACGTTTCGTAAAAAAAGAGAGGCAAAAAGAAATCCACGCTAGCTCCTGCTTCATTCCACAAGCCACTTTCATTACAAGCCTGAACACGAAAACGATATGTTCTGCCACGCGGAAGATTATTGTAATACGCAACACGCCTTCTACCAGCTTCCGTCCAAGATTTATCATATCCCTCAAGTGTGTAGCGGAAATACACTCGCTGAGGCACACGAAAACTACAAGCAGTGTAATGAATTTCCAACTTATCCGCTCCCACCGGTAAGGTAACAAGGGACTGTGCAGAAATATTAGAGCGAACGAGCGGCGGCAATGACCATTCAGCACTATCTGCTTTGAGGCTTTCTACCTGCAACTTCGGCGGTAATGGATTGCGGACAATCATCTGAGGATTGACCATAACCACACCGGCAATCGTTGGATACCAGAGACAACCACTCGCATCTTTACTTACGGATGGTGAGCCGCCGTTACACTCAGCACTCATCATACCATCGGCAGTGCCAAAATTCTCACAAACAACTTTACCCAATTTACCATCAGCAAACGCATGCAGATCGGCTTTCCGTACACGATAAATTCCCCGATTACATGACATCCACAGCCACCCCAAACCATCATCAATAAGGGAAAAAACAGTATCATCAAATAAACCATTTCGACTTGTACAAGCGGTAAACACACCATTTTTGAAACGGTGCAAACCATTTGTTGTCCCTATCCACACGGTACCGTCATTGTCTTGCAGTAAAGACCAAATAAAATCGCTGGTCAAACCATCACGACGAGTAAATTGTAAGATAGTATCTTTCAACATAATGTTAAGACCTTTTTGTGTGCCAATCCAAAGACCTCGTTCTTCGGTACCTTTGCGTCCCCGCGTACGACCATACAGTAAGCACAAAATCACATTATTCGATAATCCTTGTTCGGTACGATATGTTCTCATAACCACACCATCACGAATGTAATTGAGTCCGTCATTTGTACCACACCAGAGAGCGCCATTATTTGTGGTAGTATGATTCATCGCAAAGCCTCCAAACGAACCATGAACATCAGTATCCAAGAGACTATCGGGCAGCATCACCCAAACAGAATTGTGCGAAAGCCCCTCACGCCGCGTATAATGCAATGTACGAACGTTATGCGTAGTATTCCTTGGTAACGCATACACACCTTCATGACTACCAACCCAAAATCTATAGGAGTCAAGCATAAGTGATGCCGTAATAGTAGATTTCAGACCGCGTTCATAACCATAACGCCGAAAAACGCCATGCTCTAAGACATTAAGACCACCACCATTAGTAGCCGCCCAGACTCTGCCATCATCGCTACACAAGACAGAATGAACATATTTATTCGTTAACCCGTGCCGTTCCGTATATTTTGTAAATGTGCCATTATGCAAACTATTGATTCCTCCACCAAAAGTACCTATCCATAAACTACCTTCATGATCTTGCAGAAGACTCTGTACCGTATTATTTGACAGTCCTTGAGCATCAGTAAATCCATCCCATATTCCATTACGAAGACGATAGACCCCGCCAAACGTTCCCACCCACAACGTACCTTGATAATCTTGGAGAAGTGCTTGAATACTCGGTTGTGAGAGGGCATTTTTTGCTGTCACCGAAGCAAAAGAGCCATTCGAGTAACAAGAGAGACCATTTTGCGCACCAATCCATATTCTTCGACCATCGCGGTCACACAGCAAAGCACGAACAGAAGCGTTGGCTATACTCCCTTGCCCTTGCGGAGTATCCACGCGACCGGCATAAATACGATTGATTCCTTGTCCTTGTGTTCCTAACCATACCGCTCCATTATCGGGAGTTTGCATCAGAGATAATACCGAGTTGCTCTTCAGACCATCCCGCGTTGTGTACTGCAGTATTTTTACAGAATCGGCTTTTGCTTGTGTTTGGCGAGATGTATTCAGAGTATGACGGAGCGATTGCGAGGGCAAGCAAAACACGCCATCACTATTTGTAGCAATCCATAATGAACCATTATTGTCAAAAAGCAATGCACGCACAAGGCTTGGCGGCATACCAAGAGACGCGCTCACATTAGTAAAAATACCATTGAACAAACAAACAACTCCGGCACGTGTTCCGATATAGAGTCTGCCGTCAGGGTGCTCGGCAAAGGACGAAATCCAGTTACTTTGTAGCGCAGGTGTTGAGTTTTTTGTAAACGTGGTAAAGTGTACACCATCGAACCGTACTAATCCTTCAGCTGTACCAATCCAAAGATAACCACTTTGCGTTTGACATAAGGCATATGCAGAATTTTGTGGCAGACCTTGTTCCGTTTGCCAAACTCTATGAACATATTGTGTTATTTCCTTGCGCGAATCCAACCCCAACGACATCGGCTGTGCAGAAAGCTCTGGCAAAGAAATACCACTAACACCCAGAAGTATCAAAATAATAATAGCGCCCATCTGTACCTTTCGATTGACAATACCTTGAATATACCCCAATTAAGCTCTACAATATTATTTTACAAGAGTAAGAATTTGCAGCAAAGATACCATATTAGAGTATCAACCCGCAAATGGTAATTGTATGGTAAAAGTCGTCCCAGTATCAAGCGTACTTTGTACGCTGATCGTTCCCCTGTGACGTTCTATTATTTTTTTAGAGATACTTAGTCCTAAACCACTATTGCCCACACCTTTGGTGGAATAAAACGGCTCAAATACACGACTTACTGTCTGTTCCGACATTCCTTTGCCGTTATCAGTCATTTGCAATTTTACCATTGTTGCGGTTTGCGTACCGCTCAAGACAATTTTCGTTGCACCTGCTTGAGCAGCATTAACCAACAAATTCAAAAATACCTGATTAATTTCTCCAAAATTTGCTTTCATAACAATACTTTCCGGCAATACATCAGTAATAATTTCTACCTCCTGAAATTGCATTCTAAATAGCTTTAAAGTAGAAGTAAGTTCAACAATCAAGTCTCTTGACTGATCTCCTTCTTCTTGATGTTTAGTCATACCTTGTAAATTTACTACTATTGATTTAACACGATTTGCACCATCAGCAGCAAGTTCAAGACGCGAAAACACTTCATTACTCAATTCTTGGTATTTTTGTACTTCAGGAGAGCTTTTACTCTCATCATCCAGAAGAGAAAAGAAATATTCTCGTAATTGTTCCAGTTTCTTCCGCGTTTGTATTATGGCAGAATAAGTAATTGCGTTAGGGTTGTTAATTTCATGCATCACACCAGCAGTCAGCATACCAATAGCATTCATGCGCTCTGAATGAACAAGTTGACTTTGTGTCATTTTTAAGTCTTGTAATGCTATACCGAGTTCGGTATTGCGTAGTTCAATTTCTTTTGCCTGTTCATCCTGAACTTCCAACTGACGTTGAATCTCATTGTTAGCAAGGCGTAGTTCTTTTGTCCGGTTATGCACTTCCACTTCCAGCAAACGATTTCGGGCTTCCACTGCCCGCACGCGCACGCGCACAATACCAAAAACAGCGAACACCAAAGCCGCCGCACAAACACCATAAAACCACCAACGCTGATACCATGCGGGCTGTATGACAATCAAGAGCGCAAAACCGTTCCTATTCCATACGCCGTCGCTATTGCAGGCACGCACATAAAATGTATATTTGCCGGGTGCAAGATTGGTGTACTTCGTTGTGTGTTCCACCGTCGGCTCGCACCAATCCTTATCAAAACCGTCCAGCTTCCATGAGTATTTGTTCAGTTCGGGTGCAGAATAATCTACGGCGGCAACATCAAATGCTAATGTATTGTTGTCATGCGACAACTCCACACTCCGCAACTCACTAACCGCTACGTCCCGATACGGATTGCCACCGTTCATAATGAGTGTATGCAAAGGTTTATCGCCAACGCGCACAGCCGTTAAACGAACACGAGGCGGATGTGGATTGTCGCGTAGGCTGTCGGGATGAAAAAAGTTAAGACCATCCGTACCGCCAAAATAGATACCGCCTTGTTGCGTTTGGTAATGCGCCATACGGTTAAATTCCCAGCCCTGTAAGCCGTCGTCCGGGGTATATTGTCGAAACCGCTTCATTATTGGGTCATAGCGCACGATACCCTTATCGCAGCTGAACCACATTGCTCCATGCTTATCTTCAAACACGCCATAAACGTTATTGTTCGGCAAACCATCCTTTTCGGTGATGTTGTGTACGTGGTCATTGGTATCGAACACGTACACGCCGTCCCCTTTGGTAGTAATCCAGATGTTTCCCAAATGGTCTTCAGTCATGGAACAAAGCATATCAGCAAGACGAATGGGAGGAGTCAGGCGAAGGGTATCCCATAGCTCTCGCGCTTTGTCATAGCGCACAACCTGCGGACTGAAGAGCGCAAACCAAAGTCTGCCGCGCCTATCCTGGATTGCTGCATCCAGACGCACAATGTTGTTTCCCATACTTTTTTTGGGAAAAAAGCGCATACCGTCGGCAGAAACCGTCCCCAAATAGCTTGCGGCATTATCAAGAGTATCAAGCGTCCATATTATTCCTTCGCTATCTCGCAACATAAAACTTATTGCGCGTATCGGCAGAAAGCGAAATTTCTCGGTGGTAGTGTTCATTTCCTGACAGAAGTACTCTTTATACAACCAGATTCTGTTCTGCCCCGCAGCATTTTTGTCCGGCGAGAACACGCCCCATAAATCATTTCTACCGACTCCTTTATGTTTCTGTTTGTCGTCGTCGTCAAATCGGTATTGGCGGATCTTGCTCGTTATCAAGTCAATACGATTTAAGCCGCCGAATTGGGTACAAATCCATGCAGTGTTTTTGCCATCCTCCCAAATACCGCGAATATAGTCATTGCTGAGGCTATTTGCATATGCGGGATTATGTCGCCACAGGCGAAACTTCGGTTTATAGGGTGACCACATCGCAAGACCGCGCACATTGTCTCCCAGCCAGACCACACCGGTTTGGTCAGTAAAGCCACAAATACAACCGCTATTGTTCAAAGCAGTCCGCACTGCGGCGGTATGTTCTTTAATTTCGTCAGTGTATGGATTAATTGTCCATATCGTTTGCCGATACTGAAACCATATCAATCCATCGAATGATTGGCAGAGCACAAAACCTGCATGGATATTTTCTAAAATACTTGGTGCAACAGGAAATCGCTGTTTGGAAATCGCCTTCACAACCCGTTCGGTACGCGGGTCAAAAGCAAGAATGCTATCGGGGGTGTTGTACCAAAAGTGTCCGTCACGGTCTAGTTGCTCCATGGCATTGATGATGCTGTGGTCGTTCACACGACGGAGACGATTTGTCTGCCCATCATAGACAAACACCCCTGCCAGCGTCGCAATCCACAGCTTTTTTTGTGCATCCGTAATCGCACGCGAGGCGAACTCAGGGCGTTTTCCTAAGTGGCGTTCATCAATGATACTTCGCACCGAAAAATCGCGTTTATTAAAAGCAAATGCGCCTGCTCCTGCCACTATGTACAGCGTCCGATTGTCGCCTGCATCCAATATAGAGCGAACATAGTGAAACTGTACTCTTGTCGGCAAACGGTAGGAAACAAACTCGCCACTTGCACCCTTCGGTATAAAACGACAAAGATAATCTTTTGTTCCCACCCACAGGATGCCGTTTGCGTCTTCGGCAATATGCGTTACGCTGTTCTGTGGTAAACTTGTTGAATCGTCTTCACGATGGGAATACACGGTAAACTTCGTGCCATCGTAAGCATTTAAGCCATCAGCAGTACCGAACCACATTATGCCGTTGCGGTCTTGATATATGGAAAATATTTCCTCGTTGGAAAGCCCGTCCAAACGGCTCAAACGGCGAAACGCACGCTCTTCACCGTTTTGAGCAAGACATGATGACATACTCAAAAGCAAGACTGTCACCCCCCATAAACACTGATATATTCGGCATTTAACCCGAATAGCGCTATGTTGGCATTGGTGTTTCATACTTCTTTTACCATAGGAAGTTCGACAATAAATGTCGCTCCTTGTCCAAATTCTGATTCACACCAGACCTTACCCTTCATAGCCTCGACCATTTTTTTAACAATACTAAGCCCAAGACCAGTACTATGTTCGCCACCGGTCGGTTGCGCGGAAAGTCGGGCAAATTTCCCGAAAAGTTTGGTTTTGTCATCTTCTGTCAATCCTGGTCCTTGGTCTTGAATTTCAATACGAACGGCACTATCATATTCACGCATCCTAACAAACACCTGTGCTCCTAGTGGTGAGTATTTTAGAGCATTGGAAAGAAGATTATCCAAGACCTGATTTAACCGGCGTTCGTCACCAAGAACGGTGTATTCTGACGAGGCTTCTACATACAGAGTAATTTTTTTCTCCGCCGAAAGTTGGCGATAATTTTCCACTAAAAAATTTACCAAGACATTGAGATTCACTGCCACTAGTGACAATTCTATGACACCAGACTCAAGCCAATAATCATCTAAAAGCGCCTTGACAAGTTGGAGCATATGCAAAGCAGTTCGATGCAGATGCTGCGCAAATTGCTGATAATCACTCAGGGGTAAAGTAAATGCCGCATCGGGTTTCATTAACTCTGTCATACCCAAAATCACACTGATAGGATTTTTCAAATCGTGGGAGACAATACCCAAAATTTCATTTTTCTCTGCATTCAACTTCTGTACTTGCTCAAGGGCAGCTTCTAGTTCTATGTTTTTTGTTGAAAGATCATACTGTTCAAAACACAACCGAACAGTTTCTAAAAGTTCGTCATCTTCCCAAGGCTTACCAACAAATCGGTAAATACCACCATTATTAACACCGGCGATAATTTCCTTAATATCAGAATAACCAGTTAATGTAACCCGAACAGCATCGGGGACAATTTTTCGACTTTCTCCTAAAAACTCTGCACCCGTCATACCGGGCATACGCTGATCAGCAATAATAACCTGTGGCGCGAAACCTGCTTGCAAAATAGAAATACCCTCTATGCCTGACTGAGCAGTTTTTACCATGTAATATGGCGTAAATAATTCTCGAAGCAGTAATAAAATCCCGGCTTCATCATCGACAATCAACAATCGCCTGACCTTTTGTGATTGTATTGTTTCTGTGAGCGCAACTGTGTCGTATTTTTTAATTTTGAGCATAACAACAAGAAAAATACATTCGAGAAGATTATCGGTACTTATACTTCATGGCATCGGAGAACCAAGATACGACAAAAGTTAAACATATCACTACAAGCCTAATTATTTTCCCCTTCCTTGTTTATCTGAAGTAAGATTATACAGATTTTGGCAATTCTACTATAAATCTTGCTCCTTGCCCGAATTCCGATTCACACCGAACGCTACCGTTGTGCAGATTCACAATCGTTTTCACCAGCGCAAGCCCAACACCGCTTGAACTCTCGCCTCCGGTTGTTTTGGCACTGAGGCGTTGAAAAAGCGTAAATGCTTTTTCTCTGTCTTCAACGCTCAACCCCGGACCTTCGTCTTCAACGCATAAAACGATTGTTCCCCTCGACTGCTGTTCAAAAAGCCGCACTGTGATTGTCTTTCCCAAAGGGGAGTATTTCACGGCATTCGAGAGCAAATTTTCCGTGACTTGATAGAGTTTTTTCACATCACCTTCCAGCCAATACTCGCGTTCTTCCCCCTCAAAAACAATATGTTGTTGTTTTTCCTCGGCATCTATTCGGTACTGTTCTATCACGCTGCGGACGACATCTGTCATATTCAAGGCTTCGCGTGTAATGGTCATTTTACCAAGTTCTTGCGCGGCAATATCAAGCAAATCCCGCACTAATTCTGTCGTGCGAACCGAGGTTTGATGAATTTTCTGCGCAAATTCCCGAATCTGTTCTTTCGTGAGCATCGGATCCATCAGCAAATCGGACAGCATTGCCACAAGATGCAAAGGATTTTTCAGATCGTGCGAAGCAATACTTAACATACGCATTTTGAAGTCGTTTGCTTCGTCCAACTCTCGATTTGATTGTTGTAAAACAGCGTTGATTTCTTGCAATTGTGTATTTGTAATTTCAATTTCTTCTGCTTGTGACTCCAGGATATCTTTTTGGCGTTGAATTTCATCATAGGCTTCTTGGAGTTGTGCGTGTTGTTTCTTCTTAACGCGAGCAGTTCGGACAAGAACGATAATAATGATTATCAAAATCAGCCCACCGCCAATAATGCTCAAACCGATAACACGCTGACGCTGAATTCGTATTTCTTGAATTTGCTTATCTCGCAGCAAAATTTTCTTTTCACTTTCTTGATGTTCAATTTCCAAACGCGCTTGGAAGGTCGCAACACTTTTTTGTGATTCGATTGCGTCTGCGGAGTCTTTCACGGCAACAAAATTTCTGTATGCTTGAAGTTCACCTTTAGTATCGCCGAGTTCTTTACAAATAGCAATTAGCAAACGGTATGACTCTACCTTGACAATAAACAACCCCTCGTGTCCCCGACATTTTGCAATACTTTGCTGAACGTGTTGTAAAGCAACAGAAAAGTTTTTTTGCCGAAAATACAGCAATCCTATCAATCGTAAAGAAACAGCTTCACCAAAATTTTGCTTTGCGGCAGCTCTGATGGCAAGTGATTGTTGCGCGTAGAACATAGCGGAATCATAGACTTTCCGAGTTTCATAAATAACGCCGATACTGTATAACGCCCAGCTCTCTTGTTCGGGATTGCGGATTGCTCTTGCCTGACGAAGAGCTTTTTCATGGAATTCCAAAGCAGTTGTCCAATCTTTCTCTAATCTGGATAATCGTCCGAGAGAGTTCAGACAGGCAGATTCTATGACCGTATCACGAATAGAAAGAGCAATGGCTAAGGCTTGTTTCAAATGTGCTTTAGCTTGACGACGGGTTGATGAATCGCTTTTGGTTTGCTGTCCCGCAGCAAATCCTACATTTCTCAATGCACGGGCAATGTAAAGCGGCTGCCCCACTTCCTCAGCCAAACGAAGTTGCCGAAAACCGTACACTAACGCTTCTTCGATATTTCCGACAATAATTGTCCAATACGTAATAACATCCAACGCTTGTAGCATACCGTATTTATAGCCGATTTTTTCAGCTAAAACAAGTGCTTCCGATGCGTACCGTAAGGTTGTGTTGCGTGAATTTTCCTCAAAAACCGAATGCAGTTGTGCCAACGCATTAAGACTATCCACACTTGCTTTCATATTCATCGAAACATTTTGCCCGACAAGACGGATTGGCAAAAAGATAAACACTATCAGCAAAATACGATATGAACTTCGCAATACCATAACTATTGACACAAACTGAAATAAGACAAGAATTGATTGTCAGAATGTACAAATATTGTACAAACATCGTACAAACAAATGTACAAAACATTGATCAAGAATCACTCGACAAGCGGCATTTCGACAATAAACGTCGCCCCTTTCCCCGGTTCACTTTCACACCACACGCGCCCTTTCATCGCTTCCACCATTTTTTTCACGATACTCAATCCCAGTCCCGTGCTGTGCTCGCCGCCCGTTGGTTGTGCAGACAAACGCGCAAATTTCCCAAATAACTTCTTCATATCTTCTTCGGAAATGCCCGGTCCTTCGTCCTCCACTTCCACGCGAACGGCTTTTTCATTTGATTTCACACGCACAAACACATTTTTTCCGTGTGGCGAGTACTTCACGGCATTAGAAACGAGATTGTCTAAAACCTGTATCATTGCTTGCTCATCCGCAAAAACAATGCTTTTCTCTGCTTCTTTGTTGTAATGAATAGTAATGCTCTTTACTTCTGCCGGAACATGGTATTGATAGGCAGCATATTCTACCAAGGGTGCAATATCGAAATTCACAATAGAGAGCTGAATACCGCCCGATTCGAGATAGTTCATATCAAGAAGGTTCGTCACCAAATCCAACATTCTCTCGCTCACCTGCACAATTTGCGAGGACACCTTGGCGACTTCATCGCCGGTAATAATCTTGTTTTCAATGAGTTCGGCATAGTTGCGCACTGCGCCTATGGGGTTCTTGAGGTCGTGCGAGACGATGCCCATCAGTTCGTTTTTTTCGGCGTTAAGTTCTGTCAGTTGTTTGTTTTTTTCTTCCAATTCTGCCGTCCGCTCTTGTACTTTCTGTTCGAGAGTATAATTCATTGCCTGAATATCACGATAGTACCGTGCATTTTCAATAGAAACCGCTATTTGCGACGAAAGAACATTCAGCACTTGGATTCTGTCGGGCGTAAAGGCTTCGGTGGCAAGATTATTCTCTATATACAACACCCCGACAAGATTGCCCTGATTGACAATCGGGTTACACAAAACCGATTTGACGTTGTATTGCTTGATATAGGTATCGTTCTTGTAATCAGCAGAATTACTTGCATCACCCAACACAACGGATGTTTGCAAGCGTGCTACGGCGTTCAGAAGTGTTATCGGCACGCTCTGCGACGATGCAAGCGGAATGCGTTGCAAGACCGATGAAACCTTATCGCCTGCGCTTTCGGCTTGAATAAAGAGGCTTGCCTGTCCACCTTGTGGCTCGTTAAGCACAACCACACATTTTTCTGCACCGGCATTTTCTTTAACAATTGTCAGCATTTTTTCTAACAAGGTACGAAGTTCAATTTCGCCCGCCAATACTTGAGAGGACTTCACTACCGATAGCATATCTAAACTTCCGTTATTGCCCGAAACTTGTACCGATGAAGATTGCGGGGTATTTTCCTCCAGGACGGAGAGAGAAAAATCCGCAAATTCACGTTGTAATTGTAACACTTTTGCGCTCACGCCCCATTTCACATAGCTTTGCACCGCTTTTTGTAGATACACTTCAGCAATCGTGCGATTTCCAATTCGGAGATAATGCCGTCCGGCTGCTTCTTCCGCTATGCAAACAACGTTTTGAAACGAGTTTTTTTTCGCCGTTGCGATAGCTTGCTCATACAGAGAGGCAGCTTTACTCATCTTGCCTGTTGCGCTATAATACTCGGCTTGGAGAAGTTCATAAAAATGTTGGGTGTTGAAGGGCATAATCGCAGCTAATTTTTTAATCATATTCATCCTCCGTACGCCCTGTTTGATGCGTTGGCGCTTCGGTTCATTCTCTTGGTGTGCCAATGCAAAAAATGCCATACCCGTAAAAAAGTTCTGCAAAGGAATGAAAAATGAGGCAGTCATATAAATTTCATATTCTTCAAAACCCGGCACATATTCATCGATAATAGTTCGGTATTTACCCCAGAAAAAAGCGAGTGCTGTTTTAGCAAAATATGCCTCCACAATATTCGATTTCCGCCCGATGCGCCGCGATACTTCTATTTCAGATTCATCATACCATTCACCGGTCAGACTATCCGGGTCGGGACGCTCGTTTGTTAAATTCCACACCGTTTGCTCAAAAATTTTCACATAATCCAAAGCGCTAGTTTGGTTCATTTTTGCGCAGGCTTGATGGGCTATCGTCGAATCTGCGATGATCTCTTCCATTGGTGCGCCGTACCAAAAGAGCGTGTACGGAATATCGCCGATACTATAGCCGGCGTACTCCAAATCGCCGAGCTCAAGGGCTTTTCGATATACTTCCGTGTATGTTTGTCTGATATTTTGAAGCGGCTCAAACCAGTACTGCAGTAAAAATGCGTAACTGAACAATGTTGTATGATATACCCTTTGTCCTGCACTGCCGAATTGCCGTAACATTGTGAAGGCAAAATCACAGATTTCCTTCGCTCCCTTTACATCACCCAGAATCGACGCTAAAACTGCGCTGTAGTTCATAAATGCCGTAGCCGAGCTTGGTAAAAAACCATGCTTCATATTGAGCGCAAGCACCGTTGGCGGGAATGCAGCCGAAAGATTCTGATTTGCATTGTAGCTAGAACCAGCAATGGAATCCATGATGTCGCACGCTGCTTTGATGCGTTCATCTGTCAAGGATTTGAGGTTAGATATTGCAGGCAAGCCGCTTCGGAGCGCTATTTTTGCTTGCACAATAGCTTTAATCACCGTTAATTTCGACCCTTTATCGGGAAATTTTACTCCTAATTGTCGAAGTACCTCAAGTCCCTTACGCACCGCTTCTTCATGCTCGGAACGGAGTTTGAGGGCATAAATACGTGTTTGCGCGGAATGCAGAGTATCCATAAAATTGCTTGCATTCGCGTGAATATGTTCAATCGTCGTGTTCATAGTATCATACTCGGCGAGAAGCATTTGCAATTCGCCTTGTTGATTGTTTATCTCTAATGTCAGAGCGTAGCGGCGCTTCCAAGGATTGTCTCCGAGCAAGCGTAGTGCCGTTTCGGCATACATCAATGCAGGTTGGTATGCGGTAGATTCTTTTGCTTTTTGCGAAGCATGCAGATTTAAACGAGCGTATTCGTCGCGCTCTTGCTCGGAAGCAGCATACTGAAGCCCTTGATTGATTTGATTGACAATATCAAAAAGTTTTTCTTCGCGTTCGGCATCAGAATATGTTTTGAGGAGAATTGTGCCGATGCTATAATGGAGGTTCTTACGAGCTTCTTCGGCAAGCATGGAGTACGCGGCTTGTTGTACGCGGTCATGCGAAAATTTATCAACGGTGTTTTTTGTCGTAATTACTTCATCAGTATAATCGGGGTGTTCGCCAAGATTTTTAAGCAATTGATGTCCGGCTCCCAAAGGAATAATGAGACCTTCCTGCACTGCTGACCACAAATCAACCGCAATCGTCGTAACGCTTTTTCCGGTTACCGAAGCGAGTGTTTGCAAATTAAACTGGTTGCCTACGCAAGCACCTATTTGCAGGATTTCCTGTGTTTCGGGCGGTAATTTTTTTAATTTATTCACCATAAGCTCTACAACATTATCGGTGATGCCTTTGGCAGTAATGTCAGCAACATTCCATACCCAACGATGTTTCGAGCGGTCAAAATTGAGCAATTTTTCAGCGTACAACGTTTTCAAAAATTCTATCATGAAAAACGGGTTGCCGACGGTTTTGTTAATGACGAGTCTCGTCAAATCAGCAACATTCGCAGGCGTTGTTTTGAGCGTATCGGCAAGAAATTGCTCAATGTGCGTTTCGGCAAGAGGTTGCAGAATCAGGGTTTCAACGGGATAGCCGAATTTTTTTATCTCAGTAACCGTGAGCGTAAAGGGATGCGCGGCATCAACTTCATTATCCCGATATGCGCCAAGAACGAGGAAATGCGCAGGTTCATTGTTGGAAAATAGTGTCTTGAGAAGATTGAGCGTTGCGCCGTCAGCCCACTGCAAATCATCAATAAACATCACAAGTGGATGCTCTTTCCGCGCAAAGACACGAATAAACATATCGAACGTGCGGTAAAAACGATTCTGATTTTCGCTCGGCGGAAGTTCGATGACCGGCTTTTGCTTGCCGACAACACGCTCCAATTCAGGGATGACCTCAATAATGATTTGTACATTTTCGCCAAGTGCTTCCGTAATTTTATTCTTCCACGTTGCCAGTTGCTCATTGGATTCACTCAAAATTTGCTTCATCAACCCCCGAAACGCCTGAACGATGGCATTAAAGGGAATATTGCGTTGAAATTGGTCGAATTTCCCCGCAATGAAATACCCGCGACGTTCGGTGATGGGTTTATGTGTTTCGTGGACGAGCATAGATTTTCCGATACCGGAATACCCACCCACCAGCAAGAGCTGTGATGCACCCGTCGTGGCTACATGGTCAAAGGTATCAAGAATGCACTTGGTTTCGCGCTCGCGTCCGTAAATTTTTTGCGGAATGGAAAATGACGACGATGTGTCGTATTGTCCGGCAATAACTCCTGTTATCGTCTTATGCGCCGACCACTGTGTTATACATTCCTGAATATCCGCCAGCAATCCATATGCAGTATTATAGCGGTCTTCGGCATTTTTTGCCAGAAGTTTCATCACAATATCGGAAACAGCATGCGGAATCTGAGCATTTACCTCATGCGGAGCGGGCGGGCGTTTGGCAAGGTGCGCATAGATAATCTGCATTTCATCGAAGCCCGTTGCCGGTAGCGTTCCAGTCAGAAGCTCGTAAAAAATCACGCCCAGCGAATAAAAATCTGTACGATAGTCAATGATACGATTCATACGCCCTGTCTGCTCAGGTGAGATATACAGCAGATTGGCATGCAAAGTGGACGCGGCAGAAATTTCTTGTTTTTCCGAGGCTAACTGCGAAGCCAAACGAAAATCAAACAGAAGCACATTCATCGCCGAGCCACGCCCTTGTACAAAAAGGCTATGAGGTGTCAGGTCTTTGTGCATAATGTTCGCATCATGAAGGATTGCCAGCGTTTCTGCTGTCTTCTCAATAAAATAGAGCGTATCTAAAAACGTCCAGCCCTGCTTTACAGCATGATTCAGCGATGTAGCATGAACAGTTTCCAAAACAAGCGCGGCGCCTTTTTCGTTGTCAATGTACTCTAGTATCGGTGGTATGCCATGCCGTTCCTTCGACGAAAATTCGCTTATCAAAGCATATTGAGAACGAATAGAAGCCAGCGATTGTGCTGAAAACATATCCGATGGGACAAGTTGAAGGACAACCGGCTTTTTTTGTGTTAAGTCTTCGGCTGCATAAATAGTGTAGTCATTACGCTCAAGTACGACTTCGCGGAGAGTATAAGAAGCAAATGTATTCATATATTTTGAATGGGCTTTTGGTGTTGAATATCGTTTGCAGGGAACTTTGCGGCGAGCCATTTCACAATGGGTGCTTGAATTGTTGCGGACAGCCAGGAAATACCAACTGCCTCAATAACCACCGAAACAAGAGCAACTATCCAAACAGGAAAAATCCATACCGAGTTCCATGTCCACCAGAGTGAACCGGTTAGCTCTTCCAATAAAATAATACCATAGCCGACGAGCAACGATAACCCAATCAGCAGAGGCAACAGAGGTCTGAACCACACAATGCCTGAGCCAATCAGCACCGCTAATACCGTCAAATTTATGTATCGTGAAAATACACTTGTGAAGGTAAAGGCGTGTACAATATCACTCAAGAATACTCCGGTAATAAGCCATGTCGCAAAAAATGTGATACCGAATGAAATTGCATACTGCATCCAAGGAAGCAACATCGGTGCCGGGAGGTTATGAGAATCTGCCACTCGGTTAACTTCATGTATTTTTGCATTTTCCGCATCGCGTTGTTTTGTTTGTTTCTCGCGGAACGCTGCTGCTCGTTTGCGTTGTTCGATGCGTTCTGCAGATGCCGAGATTTGAAGATGATTTGCCCAGTATTCCGTTACAAACACCTGGCGCGGGTCGGACTCAGCACGCAGTCTCATAAAGTCCTGCCAGTGGGGATATTGCTGTGCAATATACGATTGCCATGTTTTATAGTCGGTATCATCGTTGCCGGGTAAATATTTTCCCCAATGCGGGCGGAATTGATATGGCTTCAGAGCATCCCAGAATATTTGGTAATAGTTGAGCGGAGAACCGATGTTTTTCAAAAACCAAAAAATGTCTATACGAACAACGTTAGCATTGTACGACGGACTCAGCCAGAATTTGCTTGGCTTGGTTGCATAAATTTCGCACGAAAATGTTCCGGTTGCATCGAACCCTTTTGTTTGATATAAATTTTGCAGAGTCTGCATCACGGCTTGGGTTTGGTCAATCGGAATCCAAAGTTCGGTAAAACACGTTCCCATAATCGTATCATCTACTTGATTATCCATCGGCAGCCCACGCCACCACGTATCCCAGAAGCGTTGCGGTTTCCCTTTGGCAGCTCCTTCTTTGTCGTCATCGGCTTCCACAAAGAGATTCACAACAAACGGAAGCAAAAACGGCTTAAAAAGAACATTGAAGATAAATTCAATGATGCCGCGCATTGAAGGGTTTTCAATCGAGTTCAACCACAAAGGATACCGACCGATAATCGTGTAGAACAATCCGCCTAATGATTCTGCCAAAACAGGTGAATCCATCAGCCCCGTGAGCCAAGGAAATTCCTGATACGGCTTAGGCTGGAACTCTTCTTTCTTCCATGGGCAAACATCTGGGTTGTTGTAATCCTCCTCGGTCATCCGCTTTGCCTCCCAAACAACCATTTTTTCAACACCTTTTTGAGGCCACCAAAGCAACCGCGAATAGGGTGCATCGTAAAAGTATTGTTCTAAACTCGGCAAGGTTGTTTTATCACCGAAAAAATCTATCGGCGCATTATATTTCTTTGACGAAACATGGTAAATAGCTTCAGTACCATAGATATTGAACGATTCTTGGCACTGAAAGGTAACAGTCGAGATAATGCCCAACAAGCCCATAGATACGCCTGCTGCATAAAACCAATCAGGATTTTCCGTTTCCGAGCAGGTAATAATCTCCCCTTTACCGTTAATAAGACGGATTTCTTTAATGACAGAATCCAGCGAATACATCAGCGAACCACCCGACGAACCTGTGGAAAGAAAGCCGCCTACAGTCTGATGAGCAATACCACCCAAATCCGGTAAAGACCATCCGCGCTGTTGAAGATTCACAAGCAAGCTATTATCATAGCGCGAGCGTTGTGTGGGGTCGTAAGGGTCGTAGGACAGATTGCAACCGGCTTGCACCGTTACTTGCTTTTGAGCGTCATTAAAACCGTTTACCCACGCATGAGTTGCAGAATCATACCGTACAAAATCACGGTATCTGTCAAGCATAATATTGATTTCCCCGGCTTCGGTTACAATGGGGTCGAAATTTTCGTCGTAATTGCTTCCCAAAAATTCGGGCGTAATGTTTTCGAGAGCCTTAAAATCATACGAATCTGTAAATGTGATGCTTCGCGGGTGGGAATGGCGTGAACCACAGACTCGCAAGGTAAAATTGTTGTCGTAGGCAAACCGCACAAGTGCCTGTATCTCTTGCTCTGATGTAGGATGATAGAGACCATCCCGCTCCCGTTTCGGCAATTTTTGTTCGACTGTTGTTCCATTAGGAAGCATAATGAGTACCGTGTTCCACATACGTAATCCTCAGCAGCAAATTGTTAATGAATTGAAGTGATAATATTTGTTTCATTCTTCGGCATTTCGACAATAAACGTCGCCCCTTTTCCCGGTTCACTTTCACACCACACACGCCCATTCATCGCTTCGACCATTTTTTTCACGATACTCAGTCCCAGTCCCGTGCTATGCTCGCCGCCTGTTGGTCGCGATGACAACCGAGCAAATTTCCCGAAAAGTTTTTTCATGTCGTCTTCCGAGATACCGGGTCCTTCGTCTTGAACTTCGATACGAAGCCATTGGTCATTGGTTAATTGGTCATTGGTCATTAGTGTATTCGCCTGACGCTCACCGCCTGATAAATGACCAATAACGAATGACGAATGGCTATCTTCCCGACCAAGAGCTAATGACGATGGAGCCTCTCCAGACAATGACGATTGAAGCGACTTCACCCGAACATAAACGCTTTTCCCATGCGGTGAGTATTTAACGGCATTCGAGATGAGATTGTCTAAAACCTGCACAATTGCTTGTTCGTCAGCCCAAATGACGCTTACGGGAGCTTCATTGGTAAAGTGTATGCCAATAGTCTTTGCTATCGCTTGTGCTTGATAGGATTCAATAACACTCTGGACTACAGGAATAATATCCATCTCTACCATCGAAAGTTCTATAACACCTGATTCCAGACGATTGACATCAAGGAGATTTGTTACTAATTCCAACATACGATTTGAGACTGTGACTATTTTATCAGCAATTGCCGTTGTTTCTTCCGGCTGCACGTATCCTCCTTGCACCAGTTCTGCAAAACCACGTACCGCACCGATAGGATTTTTCAAATCGTGCGCAACAATACCCATGATCTCGTTCTTTTCATTATTCAACTCCAACAGCGTTTGATTTTGCTCTTGCAATTGAGTATTGATAATTTCAATTTCTGTTGCTTGATGCTCTAATACATCTTGTCGCCGCTCTAATTCTCGATTGAGTTCGGTAATATGATTTCGCTCTTCTTCGATCATTTTGCGTTGCCGAAATGTCTCTGCTTGCGTTTTGAACATTTCTCTACCGGAAGCAATTAATGCCGCCGAAACACCGAGAGATGCGGCAAGTGCTTCGCTATTAAATCGAGAATTGTCGGTCGGCACATTAAAGACGGTCATCATTGTCCACAAACTTACCAGAAACACGGCGTGCGTAAAAACCAACACACGCGGCGGGAAGAGAAATGATGTACTCCAAGTGAGTATCGCAAAAAAAACGAAAATAGGATGACCGTTGGTTTTTATCACCGTCAGAAGAAAAAGCATGGCTGCCATTATCCACATGACATACACAAACACAATCACAATAAAATGGTATAGACCGATAGTTTGTGGTGATTTTGCACTGCGCAGTGTAAGCAAAGCCATAGCAAAAGAAGTAGCAACAAGCAGAATGCCGTGCATTATGAGCACAATACGATTACTTTCTGCAGTCAGAAAAAAAATATTTTTGACATTCACAAAATATATCAACAAGAGATACGAAGGAATACTCACAGCAAGTAATATCCGCATCCGCCGCGAAATCACCCATAGCACTTCGCGCATAAATTCCCTACGATATGTTTCCGGGATTGGGTTGATACTTCTCCCCAAAAGAAATAAAGCAAATTGTAGAGCCATATGCGCCCCTTTTTACCCAAAAGATAAATAAAGTTGGTAATCGTGGAGTTATCGATTGACAGCATTACTGAAAACGGCAAAGCCGAAAACTACGATGCCGAACAGAGTAAACCCTGAAGTAGTGTTGTCGAAAAGATAGTACATGCTAGGTGGTGCAGCATCTTCGTCAATTTTTTCCTGTATCCATTTTTTGCTCTATCATCTTATCCATCATTTTTCGTTTTTCTTCACATTGTGGCAGCAGCCGGCAATTCCACAATAAAAGTCGCGCCTTTGCCTACTTCCGATTCGCACCACACACGCCCCTGCATTGATTCGACGAGTGTTTTCACTATTGCCAAACCAAGCCCTGTTGACTCTTCACCGCCCGTCGGACGAGCAGACAATCGGGCAAACTTCCCGAATAATTTAAGTTTATCCGCAGTAGAAAGCCCCGGACCTTCGTCTATTACCTCCAAACGAATAAACCAATGACGAGACTCCGCAGCCAGTTCGTCCAAGCGTTCAAAATCTTCCTTGAGTAAAACAGCACCAGCATGTAAATTTTCTTCGGCAAATACACGCACACGTACCGTCGTGCTATGCGGTGAGTATTTGACGGCATTAGAGAGTAAATTTTCAATAACCTGTTGCGTTGCAGATTCATCGGCACAAACCATACAATCTTCCTCTACATCACTTTCTAAGAGAATCGTAATGCGTTTTTGAGCGGCAATATGGCTATATTGTTCGACAAATGATTGCACGATAGCGAGGATATTAAAGGGAACAGCTTGCAGACGCACCGTACCCGATTCTAATCGGCTTAAATCCAAAAAACCTCGCACTAAATTATTCATCCGATGACTTGAATCAAGAATTACTCCGGCATATTCCTGATATTCTTCGACCGATAGCTCCGCACCAGTCATCGCTTCAGCAAGACCTTGAATTGCGGTAAGAGGATTTTTCAAATCGTGTGAGACCATACCCAATATCATCAAGCGCTCCTCACTCACCGCCTGCAATTGAGCATTTTGGGTTTGAATCTCAATATTCGCCAGACGCAATTCCCGATGCTGTTGCTCTAAATCCAAGTGCGCTAATCGTACCTGTTCGTGTAAATCTGCCAGTTCTTCTGCTCTGCGGCTATACACACGGTAATCCCGTTTTCGCTGCCAACGCTCACGAAAAGCAAGGACAGCAAAGATAAAAGCAATAATGCCAATAAAAAAATTTATGCCATAATCAAGCATAGACAGCACAACTAAGAACGATAATGGAAGAAACTCTTTATCTTTCGCTCAACGAATGATAGTATGCCGATAATATACACACTTCTTCCAAACTACGTGATAGTCTTTTACAAGAAATACGCGAATACTCACCATGAAAGACTCAAATAAGCATTAGGCACACGGAAATTCGACAATAAAGGTCGCTCCTTTTCCCGGTTCACTTTCACACCACACACGCCCGTTCATGCCTTCCACCATTTTTTTCACGATACTCAGTCCCAGTCCCGTGCTGTGCTCGCCGCCTGTTGGTCGCGATGACAACCGAGCAAATTTCCCGAAAAGTTTTTTCATGTCGTCTTCCGAGATACCGGGTCCTTCGTCTTGAACTTCGATACGAAGCCATTGGTCATTGGTTAATTGGTCATTGGTCATTAGTGTATTCGCCTGACGCTCACCGCCTGACCAATGACCAATGACGAATGACGAATGGTTATCTTCCCGACCAAGAACTAATGACGATGAACTTGATTTCACCCGCACAAATACATTTTTACCATGAGGCGAGTATTTGACGGCATTAGAAATGAGATTGTCCAAAACCTGCATCACTGCTTGTTCATCGGCATAAATAGTGCTCTTGGTGATTGTATTACTGAGATGCAATACAATGTCTTTTGCTGTGGCTGCCGATTGATATTGCCATACGGCACTTTCTATCATTGGCGCAACATCAAAGGCAACGATCTTGAATTGCATCCCGCCTTGCTCCAAGCGATTGACATCTAAAAGATTTTTCACGAGATACAACATTCTGTCAGAGGTATCTATTATCTGTCCGATAATGAGCTGGGTTTGCTGTTGTTCTAAACCGTCCGTATCCAACAATTCCGCTAGTCCGCGAATGGCGCTAATGGGGTTCTTTAAGTCGTGTGAAACAATATCAACAATTTCTTGCTTCTCCAGACTTAATTCTTCTAATTGATGGTTTTGTAATTGTAGTGCGGTATTGACTTCAGACAAAGCCTGTGTACGTTTTGTTACATTCACTTCCAAAAGTTCATTCTGCTCGGCTAATCCGCGCGCTAATCGCGCCGTCCGCCACGCCAGCAAAATAGCCAGTGCAAGAGGAATAGCGATATAGACGCCGAAGCGAATAAAAATCGCTATAGGAAGCGGTCGGGCAGCATACAGCAATCCGGAAGACAACATGACAACTTCCATTATCCAAGCAATCACACAAACAATCATCCCCAACCCCATAATGTACGCACCATCCAATCCTTTACGAATAGCAGAAATCAGAATAGGGATTAACAATAGTAAGGGCACGAAAGCAACGATAACTGCTGTCAATTCGACCCCAAATTGCAGTGATGTGGGTGCATCACCAACAAACAGCACCATCACCCAAGCAAGAACGTTACTGCCCGTTATCCACCAATGGTATTTCGGTAATTGTGTGCGAAAAAGCGCCTGTGCAACATACCACAGTGAAACACCGATACCGGGCAATGCAATTGTTTGCCCAATCCCACCGATAGCATAACCGCTCAATGATTGCCCCATCATATGAGAAGAAAGAGCAAAAGAACACGCTTGCAGCGCAGAAAAAAACGAAAAGAGACTGACGAATAAGTTTGCTCGCTCTTCTCGATACACCAAAAACAACACCAAGTGCAAAAGTGCTGCCAGAAGAGGCATCCCTATTGCAACTCCGAATTGAATTACCGTCTGTAATGCAGTCTGACGATAGGCTTCAACAGCCTCCCACGTCATAAATGCCGTCTGTAATCCTGTTGGTAGTGAAATCAATCCGCCTTGATAGAGCTTGGCAACATACTCGTCGTAATGAGCAAAGGAGTATCTTACCGCAAGTAGGTGCGGTTTATCTGAAGACAAACACAGGAATGTCGGTTGAAGCGTAAAGCGAGAAACACCGGGTATCACTTCTTTATCTCTCGAAGCAGAAGGTATGCCATATCGGGCAACTAAGAGCCCGTCCACATACACTTCGGCAGCACCGAAAAGAGACATCACAAACCCAAAACCGCGCTTATCCAGCGAAGAATCCACCCGAAACCACAACCGAAACCATCCGATACGAGTGCGGGCAAGCTCTTGAGAACGTTTTGCATCATTGGTAATTACGCTTGGCGAAGCCTTTTGCCACGCACTGTCAGCGGCATAGATTGGGTTAGCCCAAACAACACTATCACCCGCATGAAAACGCCAGTCCAATGCTTCGGCAGCATAGTGAGGCAGCCCCGAAAAACCAAAGGCATTCGGCTTCTGCTGCAATGTTGCGGCGGTGAGAACTATCTCCTGAAAAACTTGTGCCTGTGCGACCGAACAAAGACCTCTGCCGCACATCAACACGAGAATTAGTCCTACTGCTATGCGCTTCATTACTTGATGTTTGAAAGAATATGTACTCATAATGACGGTGAAATCGTTCGGCAAATGTTGTTAGGACAGATTGCATACAGCAAAACACGATATGTCACCTTCTCGGCAATTCGACAATAAATGTTGCACCCTTTCCTAGTTCACTTTCGCACCAAACTTTGCCATTCATGGCTTCGACCATTTTTTTCACAATACTGAGCCCCAGACCGGTACTATGTTCGCCGCCCGTCGGGCGAGCCGACAGCCGCGCAAATTTCCCAAAGAGTTTTTTCATATCGTCTGCGGAAATGCCCGGACCTTCATCTTGTACCTCTACGCGCACCGTTTCTGGGCTTAATTCCAAGCGAACAAATACATTTTTACCATGAGGCGAGTATTTTACGGCATTAGAAATGAGATTGTCCAAAACCTGCATCAGTGCTTGCTCATCAGCTAAAACGATATACTTCTCGGTTGCCGTTTTATCGAATTGCAAAGAAATATTTTTTTCTTCAGCTTGTACCTTATACTGTTCAATAACGCCTGTTATCAGTGGTGCTACATCGAAAGTAATCATCGTAAACTGGACACCGCCTTGTTCCAAGCGGCTTACATCTAGGAGATTCTTGACAAGTTCCAGCATTCTGTCTGCCGTTTTGACGATATGTCCCGCGACTTCTTGGACATCTTTCTCTTGAGAAACAAAGCCATTTTGAATGATATCTCCGAAGCCTCGCACTGCACCAATCGGGTTTTTGAGGTCATGCGCGACAATGCCCATAATTTCGTTTTTTTCATGGTTGAGTGCGTTCAACTGCTCAATATTTTCTTGTAATGCCGAGTTGGTAAGTTCAATCTCACGAGCTTGTTCGGTTTGAATTTCCATTTGGCGTTGGATTTCTTTGTTTGCTTCGCTCAATTCTACGGTCCGTTCTTCCACTCGTTGTTCCAGCAATTCATTTTGATTTTCTAACGATAATCGTAACATTAATACGCGACGACTGATGGTCAGGCTTAATGCCAAGGGGATAGGAAGATAGGTACAAAAAAGTGCTACGCTCGCAAACCAAGGACGGCGAAAGTGAAATACGGCATTGACTGTATAGTACATTTCAATAGCATAGCTGGCAAGATAAAGAAGAATACTGCCTGCTATCAACTTCGCTCCCGGCATTTTCAAACGTGCTAAAGAAATAGCCTTCGCAGTTATGTACACCGTTAAAACCAACGTTAATACGCCGCTTGCCGGTACAATAATTTTTCGCTCAATGCTGTGTGGTTCTAAGCGCATCAATGCTTGTATTATCAATATCAAGCAAGCTATCGCCGAGAATGTCAAAGAAACTTTTATCTGCCGACCGGAAAATTCTCGCAAAATGACAATCACAAAGAAATATGTTGCCGGACTTGCTGCCGCCAGTAACGAATTTGCTGCCAATATTCCCCACAAAGGTAAGCCAAGAGCTTTATTCAACAAGAAAAAACTCAAGGATTGCAGAGTAATAAAAAATGCAAATAATCCCACGCTGACGTTAATTCTCTCGCGTTCACCACCCCAAAACAAATACAAGTGAATAATACCAATAATAACCACCGACCCCATGACACCTTGTAAGATGAACCAAAATACTTCCGATGTGCGTTGAAACTCTTGCATTGCCTCAATACTTGTCAATCCCACGTGCATTCCCAGTGGTGGTGCTGACCGAAAACCACCTATCGGACGATATATACTCTTCTGATGAAAAGAATAATAACAGACAAATTCGTGAATCGTGCCGGGCGTAAGGGTAATATGATAGAACTGAATATCGTAATACCCAAATGATGCCAATTTTTCGCCGTGTTCCTTGGTATATGGTGTTCCAAGCGATGCTATTTTATTACCGTCAAGGTAACATGAAACTGCCCCCATCACTTGAAAGGCAAGGACAAACTCATTTGAAGTCGCTTGTGCGTTTGTAGAGGGTATATACTGCAATCGCATACGAAACCAGTGTGAGCCTTGCCAAAACACCGGCTGTGTGCCTTCTGCCGAAAAGCAAGCTGAGTCTGTTTTTTTCCATAGAGGGCTATCAGAAGTGGGTGGTATTTGATTGTTGTCAGCAGAAGCCGGATGAGCATCCCAACTGTATCGCCATAGAGCATACCCCGGAAGAATTGTGAGATTGAAAATACGAGTATCTTTGAGTGGAAGTTCAATGTGCAGGGGGGATGCAAGAGACGTTCTTGTCGGCATTATATTCTTTTCCTGAGCGTTATCGGCAGCAAATATATTGCCCGTACAAAGAATAGTCAAAAGCACCAATGCTACTGTTTTGATGCTGCTAAGGTATATTCTATTTTTATCAAAAACGTCAAAAATCATACATATTCACTCTGCAAAAAGGTAAGAAAATCAGCGAGACTAATTATGTGACGGCAATTCGACAATAAAGGTCGCACCTTTTCCTAATTCCGATTCGCACCAAACCTTGCCATTCATGGCTTCGACCATTCTTTTGACAATGCTCAAGCCTAGACCTGTACTATGTTCGCCGCCCGTCGGTTGTGCCGACAGCCGTGCAAATTTACCAAAGAGTTTTTTCATATCTTCTTCCGATATGCCGGGTCCTTCGTCTTGAACTTCAATACGCAGCCATTGGTCATTAGTTGATTGGTCACTGGTCATGCGTGTATTCGCCTGACGCTCACCGCCTGACAAATGACTATCTTCCCGACTAATGACTAATGGCGAGTGACTTCTTACCCGCACAAACACATTCTTTCCGTGTGGAGAGTATTTCACAGCATTGGAGATAAGATTATCTAATACTTGCATTGTACCTTGTTCGTTAGCGATGACCATTGCCGACTCGGTTATCGTAGGTAGATGAAGCATAATATTTTTTGCCTCTGCCGCGCCCATATACCGCTCAACAATAGCAACGACAATCGGCAGAATATCAAATTCTTCCGTGCCCCAATTTAATTTTCCATATTCCAAATGATTGATATCGAGTAAGTTTTTGACCAAACTGAGCATTTGGTCATTGACCAGCGATAGCTGATCGAGTATCTGAATACGAAACGGATATCCCAGATGCTCCTCGCGCAAAATTTCCGCCAAGCCACGAATAGCAGTAATAGGATTTTTCAAATCATGTGCAACAATTCCCATCAATTCAGCACGTTCATTATCAAGTTCTTCCAATCGAAGATTTTTTTGCCGAAGTTCCTCATTACGACTTGCAAGGACTTCCGTTTGATGCTGAATAATTTTTCGTTTGGTAATACTATTGACCGACACATGATAAGACGACTGAGCCAACACCCACGCAAGGAGAACCATAATAACGGAATTAGTATAATGACCGCTTGCATTGGGATCGGGGAGCATAGACGCAACGGCATACATGAATACACCTTGTGCGGTGGCAAAAAGTACAAACGATTGTCGGGGCGGAATAGCAAAGGCAGTCGCAATTCCAAAAAGAGCAATGATATACTCAGTAATTAGTCCATGCTCATGCTGATTGACCCACCCAGCCAAAATTGCACTCCAAAGCAAAATAACAGCCGCAAAGGATACATTATAGCCATGATAAAACTTACAGGTAACAGTCTCTCCAAGCCGCTTAATCAGTGGCGAGAGAAACAAAAATATCAATGTTACCACAACAAGGATAAGGTGTAATTCGTAGAGATGGCGATACCCGACGTTGCGTGCCCAGTATCCTTCAGGTCGAAGCACAGCAATGTCACGGTACAGCAAAAAACTATGAAAAACAAAGAGCAGGGCGGAAAATATCCTCACCCGCCCAAAATTGATGCGGTTGCTTTCAAGGAGTACTTCGGCTTTGTTTGGTTGCCACTCGGCTTCGATAACTTTACCGGTTTCATATACCATAAATAGAGCTGTGATAACAAAGATGAGAGGTAATGACGCAATACTAACTATGACGATTTAATACGTTATTTCATGGAAACTTCTCACGATTCGTTTTGTCTGTGGTTATTCTACAGTAAGGTTGTGTCCGAGGTTACCTTGAACCATCTACACAAACAAATCTATCTTTGCCGGACACCAAATTTGACTTTCGGAGCACAAAAGAGTGCTGCACTCAATTTGTTGAGAATGCGAGTAAAGTTCAACTTGCTTGCTGACATAGTTCCGTATTGTTGGCTCCGCAACAATTTCTGTTTACCTCTGGTATTGATTTTTTTACTCATCTGTTGAAAATTGGCAATTCAACAATAAATGTCGTACCGGACGCATCGTCACCAATTGCAGATTCACACCAAACCTTTCCGTGCATCGCATCAACAAGATATTTTGTAATCGCCAGCCCTAAGCCTAAACCACCATATAATCTGGTTTTTCCCGCATCTTGCTGATGAAAAGGAACAAAGAGTTTATCTCGAAACTCCGGAGTAATACCAACACCGGTGTCTTGTACTGTCCAGCGAACAATTTCACCACCGGCGTTCGCCGTATCCGCCAAGATTTCTCCAATAAGATGAACACGACCTTGGTCGGTAAATTTTATTGCGTTGGAAAGCAAATGGTGAAGGATTTGGCGCAAATACATGATATCAGCCTCCATCCAGTCTTCGGCGTTGCCACGATATTCACACCTAAGCTCTAATTTTTTTGCTTCTGCCTTGGCGGTAAATTCTCGGGCTATTTGTTCTACGAATTCTCGCAAACACAAGCGCACCGGAGCAAGCTGAATACCGGAAGATTCAATAGTGGAAAGCGTTAAAATACTATTAAAAATATCGAGAAGACTTTGCCCCGCCTGATGAATATACCCAAGTGATTCCTGCGCTGCAAGATTGTCATTGCCAATTTGGTCGGCAAGAATTTCCCCAAATCCCATAATAGCTGCAAGTGGTGTGCGCACTTCATGACTTGCGTTGCGGAGAAAATCGGCTTGGAGTTGCTTGGCAGCTTCTGCTACTTGTATCGCTTTTTGCAACTCCATATTCCGTTCTTCCAGATGATAATTGATAACGGTAATATTTTCTTGCTGTTCTTCAAGATTCCGCGTTGCCTCTTCAACCCGCCGTTGAACACTGTCACGCTCTTGTTGAATTGCATTGTAGGCTTCCTGTCTGATAGCATCGGCTATGTAAAAAGCACCAAATATACCATAGAGCAATATCAACGTTATTCCCCCGTACACCAGCGCATGTGATGTCAAAAGGAGTATCGGTTCGGGTGTTTTTCCCAGAAGTTCTACACCAATAAACACTACAACCAGAAGCGCAATTACCACAAATATCTGCATCATACGCCGAGGACCATAATACACCAACGACAACACCAAAGGAATAACAACATTAAAGACGAGCAATGAATACAAACCACCCGTCAGCATTATGGCAACAACATTCAGCGCCATTAATCCGATAACAATGATATTCACCGACGCTTCAATACGCCGCGTTCGATACCACACCACAAGACCTATTATTCCCATACTACAGGCGCATCCCGTTAAAGCAACCAAAACCAGTTTCCCCAGCAGTGCAAAAACAAAACAACTTAGCAAGGAAGCTGCCGACGTTATCAGTAATGTCAGGAACAGAAAAAATGCTTGTTGATATGGCAATGAATTTTGATGAGCGAGAATATCGTCGGCAATAACATATTGCGCCCATTGGTGTAATTTCTTCATTAAACTCATTCTATCATCTCCTTCGCCACCGATGGTAATTCCACGATAAACATCGCGCCTTTGCCTACTTCCGATTCGCACCATACTTTGCCGTTCATGGCTTCGACCATTTTTTTGACGATACTCAATCCCAGACCGGTACTGTGTTCGCCGCCCGTCGGACGGGCTGAGAGACGGGCAAACTTTCCAAAGAGTTTTTTCATATCTTCTTCCGAAATACCGGGTCCTTCATCCCGCACTTCTACGCGAACTGTATTATTACTTGACCGAAGGCAAACATCAATGTTTTTGCCATGCGGCGAGTATTTGACGGCATTGGAAACAAGATTATCCAGAACTTGCATGAGCGCCGACTCGTCTGCACGGGCGGTGCTGTCATCAGATTCATTGCGGAAGTGCAGCGCGATATTTTTTGCTTCGGTGGCTGATTGATATTGCCGCACCGTACTTTCTACGATATGTGCAATATCAAACGCAGCTATTTGGTACTGCTTCCCGCCTTGCTCCAAACGGTTTATATCCAAAAGGTTTTTCACCAATTCCAGCATTCGTTCTGCCGTGCCGTAGATTTGTTCCGCTACTTCCTTTATTTGCTCTCCTTCCACAAAGCCGCTCTGTATAAGGTCTGCAAAGCCGCGCACCGCACCAATAGGGTTTTTCAAATCGTGAGCGACAATGCCCATAATCTCGTTTTTTTCAGTGTTGAGTGCGGTGAGTTCCTCGTTTTGCTGATGTAGTTCCGTGTTTGCTTGGTGGATTTCGTGCGCTTGGTCTTCCAAAAGTGCTTGCTGGTGCAAAATTACCGCATTGAAATCTCGCAACGCTTTTTCGGAATGGGCTTTCAGGCGATAGCGATTTACAGCAAGAATCAAAAGCCCTACAGTAAAAACAATACCAACAATAAGTGAATTACGAAGCACCTCCAATTTCTCTTGGTCTTTTGTCAGTGCCAGTGCTTCTTTACTTTTCTTTTCTGCAACCCTCATCATATCGAGAGTTTTCATACGCTGTTCGATATTGAGCGATGCAAGGGAATCTCGTAGTTTGGTGGTACGGCGGAAAAATTCTAATGCTTTTTCGTGTCTTCCTGTCAGTGCGTATAGTTGCGATAAACGTTCGCACATGAGGGCAACATCAAACGATGAAACATTACTTTGTGCAATACTCAGCCCCCGTTCGGCGTGAGCAAATGCAGCAGAAAAATCTCCCTGTGCAGCAGAAATTGCAGAGAGATTTTCTAAAGACCGTACAATATATTGCATTGTGCCTGTCTGTTCAAACTTTGCAAGAGCCAGACGCTGGTAATATGCAGCTGAATCGTACTGTTGCATTGCAAAAAATACTGTTCCCAGATGGTAATACGCAATGTTGTGATAATGTTCATCTCCAGAATCAAATGTGTAAGCCATGGCTTTGCGTTCTAAGTATAATGCTTCATCGAACTGACCATTCTTCAACGCAATGTCTCCCAAATTGCCTAACACGAGTACTAGACCGTCATTATGATGAATTGACTGAAATAATACTTCCGCTCGAGTAAAATAATCTTTGGCAATTCGCAGTTTCCCTTGGGTTTTATACAGGTATCCGATATTATTCAAAACAAATCCCTCATAGATGCTATCATGTAAAGATTTATACAAATCAAGAGCTTGCAAATTAGCATCCAAACCTGCATTGAAATGCCCGCAGTAAATAGCAACCATGCCTTGAATAAGCAGAGATTTTGCCTGCCCTGGTTTATAGTTTGCCAAAACTGCCTGGTTGAATGCCTCTCGCGAATACTCAATGGTAGTATCGAAATGGGTGTTACGCAAACTCCACGCAATATCGTTCAAACGGTGAATAATAGTTGTATCGCTTGGTGGCAATGAACGTAAACTTATGGTGAGGACATGCTTCAAAGAATCCGCCTCTCTCGTTTGTGCTGGTACAATCGTATATGCTCCTACTCCACAAATAATGAGCAACAATGCGAAACGGCGGCAAAAGAAGCTACACTTCGCGGTTATCAAGGACATGATAAGCACAGAATGGGAATAGTTCGTACATTTGTGGGAATTGTTTCCCGCTTAACATACGCAATTTCACCAACGAGAACAACGATGAAAAGCTGTACCGGCAAGCCAGTGTGTTTCCCTCATCCCCCGCCTTCTCCCAGAGGGAGAAGGCGCTAAGACAAAGAAAATCAAACACTTCTAAAGCCCTATCCCTCTGGGAGAGGATTGAGTGATGGGGCGCAGAGATGCAAGGTTTGATGCGGGGTGTAGAATTTTATCTAAACTTCAACTTTCGGCAACTCCACAATAAACGTCGCGCCTTTGCCTACTTCCGATATCACCTGAATTGTACCTTGATGCAGTTCCACAATTTTTTTGACGATTGCGAGTCCGACACCATTACTGGTTTCGCCTGCTGTTGGTCGGGCTGATAGTCGTTGAAAAAATCCAAAAATTTTTTGTTTATCCTCATCGCTCAATCCTTGTCCTTCGTCGCGTACGGCAACGCGCACTGTTTTACTCTCGGTTTCTTCAATGGTAACCCAAATTTGCTTGCCGAGCGGAGAGTATTTAACCGCATTAGAAATGATATTTTCAAACACCTGAAATAATCGTTCTTCATCTCCCATCACCTGTGCCAGTGACCGAGAAGCAAAAAAAATACTTTGTCCCTTCGTACGCGCTTGAGAATGAAAGCTATCACAAACAGCAGCAATAATCGGAGAAAGTACACATAGATTTCGGCGCATCTCGATTTGTCCTAAATCAATAGCAGCAGCATCAAGAAGACTTGAAATGAGATTGAGCATGTAACGCGATGTTTTGGCGATGCGCTGTGCAAAACCCGTCATTGGAGACTCTTGCCCGATTTCGTCTGCCATAAGTTCCGCAGAACTCAGAATAACACCGAGCGGATTTTTCAAATCGTGTGCCGCAATCGAAAGCATCTCGGTTTTGAATCGCACCGCCGCATCCAATTCACGATTCATCGCCGACAATGCTTGATTTTTTTCCTCAAGAATACTATTGGCGACGCGTAGTTCTTGCGTTCGTTGCTCTACAAGATGCTCCAAACGCTCGTTTATCTCTTTAACACGCTCTTCGGCTTGAATGCGGACAATCTTTGTTGCAGCAATAGCAGCCATCCGCTCAAGAATATACTGATCCTCTTCGGTAAAAAAGTTTTTCTGTGAATGTTCTGAATCAATAACCCCAAGAACAACACCTTTATGCACAATCGGCACAGTCAATTCCGAAAACCGTATTGCGTCATCGACAATATACCGAGCATCTTGTGACGTGTCGGCGATACGTTCTGCAATTCCACTCACTGCGACCGCTCCTACTATTCCGCGCCCCAAAGGTATGTCAATAGGATTCAGCACAGTCTCATTACGCTCTTTTCCAGCTCCGAAAGCTGCTTTTTGTATCAGAACGCCTCGTTTACCGTCTAACCAATACACAACAGCATCTTCAAATTCAAGTTCTGCAATGCAATTTTGAGCAATATCCCACAAAACCGCATCAATACTATCATCACCAAAGACTGAGGATGAAAAATAACTCAAAATCCGGTATCTGCGTTCCCGTTTTCTGAGTTCGATGTAAGCATCTTTGAATTGTTCAACATCACGCACGAACAGACAAAAATTCATTTGCTCCGATGTACCCTCAAGAGCTCGGAGCGATAATATCTGTAACGACACTTCAACTGTAAATCGCTCTCCCGATTGATGCCGCGCCTGCAAAAAATAATGACGTTCGGAAGCCTCAGAAAAAAGCAAGAGACGCTGCAAGGCATCCCAAAGCGCAGTAAAACTTTCGGTCATAAAAAGCGCGTGGACACCACGCCCGATTATTTCCAAACGCGACCAGCCAAAAATTGTTTCTGCGTGTGCATTCCAATCCAAAACAATTCCTTGTTGATTCACAAGAATCACAGCCTCAAGAGTATTATGCAAAACGGCACTGCTCAATTGTGGTAGTTGTGATGCAGATTGCGTCATAATGTTACGGATAGACACTTGGAAATTCGGCGATAAATGTTGCTCCTTTACCAAATTCACTTTCGCACCATACTCTGCCATTCATCGCTTCGACCATTTTCTTCACAATGCTGAGTCCCAGACCGGTACTGTGTTCGCCCCCCGTTGGCTGTGCCGAAAGACGAGCGAATTTCCCAAAGAGTTTTTTCATATCGTCTTCCGAAATACCGGGTCCTTCGTCTTGGACTTCGATACGAAGAGCGGTCGCAGGTAAGAGGTCAGAGGTTATCGCATTGTTCTCGGATAATCGATCATTCGTCATTGGTGCTGGTGCATTGGTCATGAGTGTATGAGTCGTTGGCGCAATAGCTGATGAAACATAACGCAAACGAATGTATATTTTTTTTCCTTGCGGGGAATATTTGACGGCATTGGATACAAGGTTGTCAATCACTTGCATTGTGGCACTTTCATCAACAAAAGCAATCATGCTCTCAGCGGCATAGTCGGTATAAAAATCTAAGGCTTTGGCATCTGCCTGCGGAGTATATTGCAAGACAGAGCGCTGTAAAAGTGGCACAATATCAACGTTTGTCGGCGAAAACTTCACTGCATTATGTTCTAATTTATTCACATCCAAAAGATTCATAATAAGGTCGAACATCCGATTAGATGTCACTAAAATATCGCCGGAAATCTCACGGAAATCCTCCCCACGCAAATCTTCCGTATTTTCGTGCATGAGCTTTGCTGCGAGTTGAATGGTTGAAAGCGGGTTTTTCAAGTCATGTGCCACAATACCCAAAAACTCATTTTTCTCGATATTCGCTAATCGTAATTGCTCATTTGCCCCGGAAAGCTGCTCATTACTGACTTTGAGAGCTGAAGTGCGCTCGGCAACCATCGCTTCCAATAAAAGATTCTGTCGCTTGATACCACGCTCACGGAGGCGAATCCCGATAATAATACATGCCACCAATGCCCCCACACTCGCCCCACGAAACCACCACGTTTCCCAAAACGGTGGAATAATCCTGACTTTCAGGGCAATCCCCTCTTCATTCCATACACCGTCGTGGTTGCTCGCTTTAACACGAAACGTATAGTCGCCACCTTTCAGATTCGTATATGTCGCAGTCCGAAGATGCCCGTTTTGAACCCATTCTTGGTCAAATCCTTCCATCTTGTAGGCATAGCGGGTTTTAACAGAATTAGTAAAATCCAGTGCGGCAAAATCAAACGAAAAAATATAATCTTTATAGGAAAGTGTGATTTCATCTGCTTCGGTGATGTTCACCGGCAACCGTCGGGCTTGGTTAAATACCTTAAAATCTGTCAAGACAATGCGTGGAGTAGATGAATCAATGCGGAGAGCCTCGGGAACAATAAGATTAAAACCGTTTGCACCACCAAACAACATTCCGCCGCCTCGAAGATTGGTAATTGCCGTTGCTCGGAACTCCTGCCCCTGTAAACCATCTTCCGTATCAAATTCTCGTACAACACGGAATGACGCAGGGTCGAAAGAACAAATACCGGCACCGTGCGGAATCCATAACATGTTGCGGTTATCAGCAAGAACGCCCGAAACAAGATTGCTCCGAAGCCCATTGGCAGTAGTAATGCGTCGAAAAGAAATATCGTCCGGCTTGCCGGAAGCGGGTTCGATCAGTTGATTTAAGCCACCCGATGTTGCTATCCAGATACGATGCTGCGCATCTTCGATAATTTGCCGAATATTGTTGTGGGACAGCGTTGTTGTATCGGCAGGGATGCTCTTAAAGCGCGTAACCGTGCCGGTTATACGATTAACCAGATTCAGACCGCTTGCCGTCCCAATCCAAAATCGCCCTTGAGAATCCTCAAAAAAATACTTAATCGTCTGATGCGTTAGACGTGGAGAGCCATTGAGTCCTGTGTACTCCGGTTGAAAATCTTGCGTTTTCGGGACAAAACGACACGCCCCATTGACCGTTCCAACCCAGATTTGCTTATCTTTGGCGCAATATACCGCCGTTACACGATCATTGGGCAAACTACGCGAATTGCCTTCTTCATAACCATAATGCGCAATATATTTTCCTTTGGCAGCATCGAAGACATTCAATCCCCCTCCATAAGTACTGCACCAAATCTTGCCTTCAGAGTCACCTGTAAGAAAATTGATATTGTCGCTCATCGAGCCAAATGTAAGCGTATCATTATGAAAAACGCGTATTTCTTTTGTATGAAGATTATACGATGCCAAACCACGAACAGTACCAATCCAAACAATATCGTGATAATCTTGATACACAGCCCAAATATTATTATCGGGTAATGTACGAAGACGATGTTGCAAGAGATCGCGCCGCACAATATCAAATTTTCGTTTGAAGGGGTCAATAATACTTACTCCGCCGCCATACATACCAATCCACAAGCGCCCGCGTGCATCTTCATATAATGAGTTGATATAACTGTTCGGAAGCCTCCCGTTGTCAATATTTACGACATCCTCTGTAAACCTGACAAAATCTTGTGTTTCAGGGCGAAAAAGATTCAGCCCGTTTTGCGTACCGACCCAAAGTTGCCCGGAGTGCGTAAAAACGACATCCCAAACAATATTTTCGCTCAGGCTGTTATTTTTTGTTGGGGTATGAAGGTAATTGACTGATTCTGCGGTTGCAGGGTTAAAGGCACTCAGCCCGCGAGCTGTTCCGAGCCAAAGAATACCCTTATTGTCTTCAGTTATGGCGTGAATAGTATTGTCGGCAATAGTACGAGGATTGCGAGGATTACGCCGGAACGTAGTAAATGTCCCAGATGCACGATTATAGCGCACTAATCCGCCCGAAACCGTACCGAACCAGAGTTCTCCTTTGTGTGTTTCCAGAACACAGCGAATATAATTCGATGGCAGTGCCAGAGAATCATTCGGATTTGATAAAAACACCGTAAATTCTTGCTTCTTCTTATCGAAACGATGTAATCCATTTTCTGTTCCCACCCAAAACATTCGTGTACGGTCTTGATAGCTGAAGGCAACACGATTGCTCCGAATTGCTGTTGTACTGCTACTTTTGGGCTGATATCGTTTAAAAGTCGCGGTTGTTCGTTGAAAAAGATTCAGCCCGCCGTCTTGCGTCGCAATCCAGATATCACCATCAAGATCTTCATAAACATTCAAAATACGGTTGTCGCTAATCGATAAAGAATCAAGCGGATTGTGAATAAAAACCATCGATTGTAAGCCGTCATACCGATACAAACCGTCTTTTGTCCCGAACCACATAAAACCCCGTGAATCCTGCACGATAGAATACACAACACTCTGCACCACACTTGGTGTCGGCAAATGTTCAAAGTACAATGTTTTAATCGACAGAGGCTTTGATTGCAGACCGTGAGCGGGTAACGCAGAAACATCATCGCAGAATACTAAAAAATACACGGCAATGTGAGCAATAACGAGCAAAAAATAACGAAGCATAGCGAAGTAACCGGCGTAAAAAAAATGCAAGAACTACGTGCTTGTCCTACAACATGCTATAATTGTCCTATTCTACAATTTTTCTGCCATATCTACAACGAAATTTATAGAGTAGGCATTGCTTGAATTCTTGTTGCCTTGGAACCAAATTTTCACACCATACCTGCATATCTAACGCAGTATTTCGGAGTTTATCGGGCATCGAATTAACACGTGTATCTCTATGGATTCCGTATCCGCTACCTTGCGAGCAAGAAAAATTCTACATAAGCACATACCACATACTGTTTCAAGAGTTTGTGTTATACCAAGCCTGTGTTATTTCAAATAAAAAAAATAAACAGTGTTCAATTTTTGTTTGCAGTTTACAAAATATTACCTACTTTTGTCAAGCATCTAACTTTTCAAAGAAACAATAAGTCATAAAATTCCCTTAACGCTTTGCAAAATTCCACTGCCATGAACATTCTCCAACACCTCTACGAGCGCAATGCAGCATTAACAATCTTTGGTACCGTGAATTTTGCAGCTTTTGTATTGTTCGTGGTATTTTCTCAAATAGACCATCGCGTACTGATGGGCGTAAACGTATGGATTAAGCCAATGAAATTTGCTGTTTCCATTGGTATTTTTTGCTGGACAATAGCTTGGTTTCTGGGCTATCTCCCCGAAAGCTCCTTGAAAAATGGTGTTGTTTGGACGATTATTATCACTATGATTATCGAAATGCTGTGCATTGGTATTCAAGCCGGACGCGGTGTATTATCGCACTTCAACGTTCAAACACCGCTAGATGGTGCGGTGTTTGGTCTGATGGGAATTGCTATTGGTATTAATACCGCTGCAGTTGGTATTGTTGCATGGTTATTTTTTCAGAATTCCCCCGTACATCTCTCTGAACCTCTTCCGACGGCGTATTTGTGGGCAATTCGCTTGGGATTATTGATATTTATCGTAGCAAGTTTGCAGGGGTATCTTATGGGTGGACGTTTGCAACACAGTGTTGGTGCACCTGATGGTACTGCCGGTCTTCCTTTTTTGAATTGGAGCCGAAGCGTCGGTGATTTACGGATAGCTCACTTTGTCGGGCTTCATGCAATTCAGATTTTGCCGTTATTCGGCTTTGTCGCTGTGCGGTTTCTCAGCCCGCGCTATGCTCTTGCTGCGGTATTTTTCTTCTCTGTTTTTTATGGCATCCTGTGTATTATAGCATTGCTTCAGGCATTAGCAGGTGTGCCGTTGGTAAAATCTTAACCCCAAAATCAAGATGGCAAAAAGTATTAAAAGTCAGCAACGGCGAGAGCGCGAGCGGGAAGAATTACGCGAGCAGATTTTAGACGCAGCGATGAATATTCTCGTCAAAGAAGGCTACGAAGCGGTAACTATTCGCAGACTCGCCGATGAAATAGCCTATACGCCCGGCGCGCTCTATTCTTACTTCAAAGACAAAGAAGAAATTATTTTCGCACTCGTACAAAGGGCAACTCGGCATCTGACAAAGTTTTTTCAAGCCGTAGAATCCATTCAGCATCCTTTAGAAAGGCTGTGGGCAATCGGCAGAGCCTATATGAAATTTGCTATGGAGCATCAGGAATATTACGATTTGATGTTTATTATGAGTACGCCGATTCAAAGAATGACCGAAGCCGAATATACAGAAGGACATGCACCATTTTTTATTCTTCGCACAACGGTACAAGAGTGTATGCAGCATGGTTACTTGCCGCAAGCAGATGCAGACACGGCAGCATACACGATGTGGTCATTTGTGCATGGAAGCGTCTCTCTGATGATACGCAAACGCATGACCATGATTCCCGAAGAAAAGTATTCGGATTTATTGGAAGGTTCGCTCAATTTTCTGATGGGGGCTATCTTGCCCAAACATACCTTTAACACTGTCCCACAGACTTTACCTCCGAAGAAGAGAACTCGCGCACGGTAGGCTCTCTGAAAGTTGTCGAAACGCAGAGTCCATTGTTTTATCATCGGGTCACAACCCTCAAAAAGATAACGGTCGCATGATGACCGATTTTTTTACCATTTTATTAAACACTGTTTAATCAATAAACTCTTTTCACATTATTATCATAATTATCTATGAAACTCTCCACAGCAGAAAATCAACGCCTGCGCACACGCTACGGCTCATGGGCACTGGTAACGGGTGCATCCTCCGGCATTGGAAAAGAAATCGCAGAACGCTTGGCGGAAGCAGGTCTGAATCTTTGCATTGTTGCTCGGCGCAAAACCGCATTGGAAGAATTTGCCACACTTCTTCGCACGAATTATCGCGTCGAAGTGCTGGTTATTGAGGCGGATTTGTCCGAGACATCGGGTAATGAGACTGTTCTGAACGCCATTCAAAATCTCGACGTTGGCTTGCTTGTTGCTTCGGCAGGCTTTGGCACATCGGGCTTTTTTGCCGATAATACTCTTGACGAGGAGCAACAGATGCTGGCGGTAAACTGTGCATCATTGCTCGCATTAACGCACCATTGTAGCCGCGTTTTCAAGGCACGAAAAAAAGGTGGGATTATTCTGCTGAGTTCGTTGGTCGCATTTCAGGGTGTTCCCTATTCCGCACATTATGCCGCGACAAAAGCATACGTCCAAAGCCTCGCCGAAGCACTCTATCACGAATTGAAGCCTTTCGGTGTAGATGTATTGGCAGCCGCACCCGGACCTGTTTCCAGTGGATTTGCCGATGTAGCAAAGATGCAAATGAGTATGTCACTGCAGCCGTCTGACGTTGGTACGCCTATATTAAAAGCACTCGGCAGAACTTCCACTGTTCTTCCGGGCTTCCTTTCTAAGCTCCTTGTGTACTCGCTCCGCACGGCACCACGTCCACTCAAAGTTCGCATTATGCAACTTATCATGGGCGGAATGACCGAACATCAACGGAAAAATTAGCGCATTTGTACTGTTTTTTGACCTTCATTCTTTGATATTCATTTTCTTCTTACACCATGGACACTCAAGACCGCACAATATCAGCATTTCCCCTCCCGCAGATTTTTACTGTCAGGTGTAGTACTGTCTTCGCACTCGTTGTAGTCTGCATACTGACATCATTTTTTGCCCTCGCTCTACAAAGTTGTGGAGGAAAAACTACCACACAAAACGCCTCAGCACAAACTACTTCGTCTCAAACCTCTTCGGCTCAAACCTCTTCGGCTCAAACTTCTTCACCGCTACCTCCTCGCCGTGGTGAAATTATTGCTGTTCGTGTTTCTCCGGTACAGCAATCTACCAGCGTAGAAAACATCCATGTTTCCGGTATGCTGAGTGTTGCCCGCGAGAGCAGGCTCGGTTTCAAAATTGGCGGTGTGATTGGAAAAATTATGGTTAGTGAAGGCGATATGTTCAAGAAAGGACAAACTCTGGCAACACTGAACACGACAGAAATTACTGCACAAACCGAACAAGCGCGCATTGGCTTGGAAAAAGCGCAGCGTGATTATGATCGGGTACAGAGCCTCTACAACGACCACGCCGTTACCCAAGAACAGTGGCAAAATGCCAAAACTGCACTTGATGCCGCCAAAAAAAACCTTGATATTGCCACATTCAATCGCCGCTATGCCACAATAATCGCTGATTCGGATGGCTTTGTTGCTAAAAAAATTGCGAATGAAGGCGAAGTCCTTGCGCCCGGAGCGCCTGTGCTTGCTATCGGCGAAACAGGTACAAAAGCCGACTGGATTATCAAAGCCGGTGTGAGCGATACCGAGTGGTCATCACTACAACTCAATCAACGTGCAACGGTGCAGTTTGACGCATTTCCGGGGCGGAGCTTTGATGCCTTTATCTCCCGCAAAGCCCGCGCTGCCGACCTTGCAAGCGGTTCATTTGTGGTGGAATTGACGGTGAAATTTCGTAATGAAAATGTTGCTTTGGGAATGTTCGCCAAAGCTACGATTGCCGCCAATGCGCCGCGTACAGCCACGACAATTCCTTACGACGCACTTATCGAAGCCAACGGCAATGAGGCATTTGTGTTTGTACCGAACGGAAACGGTGTCGTAAAAAAAACAATCACGATTGAATCTTTCAACCAAAACAGCGTTATTGTGCGTTCCGGCTTGGAAAATGTCCGCGAAATTGTTGTCTCGAATAGCGCGTTTTTGAACGAGCAATCGCAGATTTCCATCATCAAATAATCACTCTGGGACTTTCGCAAACAGGCATTTTGGAGTGCGGAATTTATTCCGCAATGCACCCGAAAGGCAGTGAATATGCGGAATAAATTCCGCACTCCACATATTGTGCGAAAGCCCTACACTCACGACAACATCACCATGAAACTCACTGAATACGCGGTTAAAAATTATCAGTTTACGCTGGTGCTTTTTGTAATGGTAACGATTGTCGGCATTGTTACGATGCTCACAATGCCTCGCGCCGAAGACCCGCAAATTAACCCACCGACCTTTCCGATTATTGTCGTTTACCCCGGTACAAGCCCGCAAGATATGGAAGAACTTGTGGTCAAGCCGATTGAGAAAAAAATGTACGAACTCGAAAACGTGGATAAAATCGTGACCACAATTGAGGACGGTTTAGCGGTGATTCGCGTGGAATGTAAATACGGTGTCAACGTTGAAAATACCTACCAAGAGGTCGTGCGCGATGTAAACTCCCTCAAAAGCGAGTTACCAAGCGACCTTTTCAGCCTTGAAGTTAAAAAAGTTGATCCCTCCGATGTAAACATCGTGCAAATTGCGCTTGTTTCCGAAAATGCCTCTTATCGGACGCTGCGCCGCGCTGCCGAAGAACTGAAAGAACGATTGGAAAAAATTACGACACTCAAAAACGTAGAATTTTCCGGCTGTCCTGATGAAATTGTACGCGTAGATGTTCATATTGACAAACTCGCACAGCGTAAAATTCCGCTTTCGCTTGTTATAGGAAGTTTGCAAAGCGAAGCAGCAAATATTCCGGGCGGAGTGGTGCAAATTAGTTCAAAGTCCTTCAACGTAAAAACGAGTGGCAAATTTGAGAGCATTGAGGACATTGCCAATACTGTTGTTTTTAATGCTAACGGCACGATTGTTTTGCTCAAAGATGTTGCCGACGTAGGACTGCGGTATGCGGAGGAAAAACACATCACACGCTTAAATGGGTACCGATGCGTGCTGGTGAATGCAGCACAAAAAGTTGGTTCAAACATCACCCAAAATCAAGCAAAAATTCTCCCCATTGTGGAGGAATTTGAAAAAACACTTCCGCCGACAATTAAACTTGTGCGCACCTTCGACCAAGCAAGCAATGTCGCACGGCGTTTAGGTGCGTTAGGCGTGGATTTTCTACTGGCGATTTTGCTGGTGTTGATTACGCTTTTGCCTCTGGGTATTCGTGCGGCGGTGATTGTGATGATAGCCATTCCGCTGTCGCTGGCACTTGGTTTGGTGGGATTAAATGCGCTTGGTTTTTCGTTGAATCAACTCAGCATCGTCGGATTGGTGGTTGCTTTGGGACTGCTGGTGGACGATAGTATTGTTGTCGTGGAAAATATCGAACGCTGGCTGCGCGAAGGATATTCTGCCCGCGAAGCCTCTATCCAAGCCACGAAGCAAATTGCGCTCGCAGTGCTTGGCTGTACGGCAACGCTGGTCATTGCATTTTTGCCGATGATTTTTCTACCGGGCGGACCGGGCGAGTTTGTGCGCGGGCTGCCGATGGCGGTGATTTCCTCGGTTATTGCTTCGATGATTGTCTCGCTGACGATTGTCCCCTTTTTAGCAAGCCGCATCCTTAAAACCCACCACAATCCCGATGGCAACCTATTTTTGCGGCTTTTGAAAAAATTGATTAGCGGCTCATATTCACGGCTTTTGGAACGCGCACTGAAGCGTCCGGTGCCGACGCTGGTATTGTCGTTGGTGATATTTGTCGCATCGTTGGGGCTGTTTCGCGTGATTGGCTTTCGCCTTTTTCCCACATCGGAAAAACCAATTTTTCTTGTCAACGTACGCATGCCACTTCAAACCAGTTTGCAAGAAAATAAGCGGATTACGGCAATGATTGAGGACAGTTTGCGGAAGAATGCCGAGATTCTCTATTTTACCGCCAATATGGGCAAAGGCAACCCACAAATTTACTACAACGTCGGGCAGCAACAAGAAAAAGCAGACTTCGCACAATTTTTTGTACAACTCCGCGACGATGCAAAACCCAACGAAAAAAAGCGACTTATCGAAGAGCTGCGGACGCAATTTGCGTTATTTCCGGCAGCGAGAATTGAGGTAAAAGATTTCGAGCAAGGTCCGCCGATTGAAGCACCGATTTCTATTCGTGTGCTCGGCGATAACTTGGACACCTTACGCCGCCTTGCCTCTGCAGTAGAACAGATTGTTCGTCAAAGCCCGGGAGCAATCTACACCAACAACGAACTGAATCTACCGAAAACCGACATTAAGGTTCACATTAACAAAGAAAAGGCTCGTGCTTTGGGCGTTTTGACGGTGGATATTGACAAAACGGTACGTATGGCGGTAGCCGGCGTGGAAATTGGCACGTACACTGATAATAGCGGCGATGATTATGCAATCATGGTAACGACACCCAAAAGTGACCAAACAGGAGTTGCCACCCTGGATGTGTTTGAACATCTGTATGTAAATAATGCTGTTGGAACGCCGATTTTACTCAAACAAATCGCCACAATTACCTTTGAAAGCTCACCGACAACGATTAACCATTTCAACAAAAATCGTTTTGCGAAAATTACGGCTTTCACCGAAAAAGGTGTATTGGCGAATACCGTATTGAAGGACATTGTTCCAAAATTGAACGCATTTGACTTTCCGGCAGGATATTCCTATGTACTTGCGGGAGAGGCAGAGAGTGAGCGCGATGCCTTTGGCGGCGGATTTATTGTCGTGATTTTGCTGACGGTATTTTTGTTTATTGCGGTGCTGATATTGCAGTTTAAGACCTTTCGGGGCATTATCATCGTTTTGTCGGTGATACCGCTCGGCGTGGTAGGCGGCGTAACGATGCTGATGTTGTCCGGGAATCCGATGTCGTTTATTGCGATTATCGGTTTTATCGGGCTTGCAGGCATAGAAGTCAAAAATTCAATTTTGCTGGTGGATTTTACCAACCAACTCCGCAGTGAAGGCGTAGAGCTAAACAAAGCGATTGAACAAGCCGGTGAAATTCGCTTTTTGCCGGTGGTTCTCACATCATTAACTGCCATCGGCGGTTTGATTCCGATTGCGCTTAATCCTAATCCACAAATTTCTCCTTTGGCGTGGGTGCTGATTGGCGGGCTTGTGAGTTCGACGGTATTATCCAGAATTGTTACACCCGTACTGTATAAACTCATTCCACCGGAGATTGCTCATGCGGAATAATCAATGGAATGGCGACGTTTAATCACGATTGGTTGCTTTCGGCAGTTCTACAATAAATGTCGCGCCGCGCCCCAATTCCGATTCGCACCACACTTTACCACACATCTTTTCTACCATTTTCTTGACAATACTCAATCCCAGACCTGTGCTGTGTTCGCCGCCTGTTGGACGAGCAGACAACCGAGCAAATTTCCCAAAAAGTTTTTTCATATCGTCTTCCGAAATTCCCGGTCCTTCGTCGGTAATTTCAATCCGGAGATACTGCTCATTGCTTATGGATGGCTTCGTTAGCGGTGTATTGGTTATTGGTAGATTTGCATTATCGCCCTCGCCAGACCAATCCCCAAGAGCAAAGGATGATTGACTTCTTATCCGTACAAACACGTTTTTCCCGAGCGGTGAGTATTTCACGGCATTCGAGATAAGATTTTCTATAACTTGCATTGTTGCTTGCTCGTCTGCTTGAACAAAGACATTACTTATTTCACTGTGGAAATGCAACCGTATTGCTTTTCTTGTGGCTTGTTCAGTAAATGCAGAAATGGCGGACTTTACAAGAGGTTCAATATCAAAAGCCACGATATTCATCGGCATCACGCCCGATTCTAAACGATTCGTATCCAATATATTTTTCACAAGCGACAACATATAATCGGCAGCACGAGCCATTTGCGCAGTTATTTCTTGTATTTGTGTTTCTTCGGCAGAACGTATATTCAGGATTTCTTCTTGTGCGAGTTCGGCAAGCCCACGTATAGCAACAATAGGATTTTTGAGGTCGTGAGCCACAATCGCCAGCAACTCATTTTTTTCGTTATCCAGCCGCTCTAATGCCTGATTTTTCTCCTGCAGGGACTCGGACTGGCGACGAATCTGCGTATATGCGCTTTGGAGTTCTTCATTGGCATCCAGAAGTAAACTATTACGTTCTTGCAGCTCTGTGTTTGTTGCTTCTATCTTGTGCGCCTGCTCTTCGACAAGCACTTGATGCCGTTGCAACTCGCTATTGACACGACGTTGGGCATTGCGAGATTGCCAGAATACAAAGGCTATCCCTACACTTAAAAAAAGTACGGCACTGAGTGCCAAAAGGAATAAACGCGCACGGGATTGGTTAGCTTCTTGCAACGCACGGTCGCGCATCAGGAGTTGATTTTCAATGTCTTTTTGCTCTAATTGATAACGCATTTCCAAACGACCGATGTTCTTGCTCCGCTCAGCATTGAAGAGCGCATCTCTATGAGTGAGTTCCCTCTCCCTATATTCCAACGCTTGTTGAAAACGCCCCTGCTGTTTACAAAGTTCTGCCAAATGATAACAAACGTTCATTTGCGTTTCCAGCGAGCCTACTTCATCAGCTATACGTAAAGATGCCATAAAGCGCTCTTCCGCTTGAATCGCATTACCGCTACGGGCATAAAACATCCCTAATGAAGCCAACGTAGTGGCTATTCCGGTTTTATCATAGCGTTGTTGTTGAAGTTGCAAGGCTTCTTCCAAATTCTTCCGTGCTAAAAGAAGATCACCTTTTGAGAGATAAATAGAGCCAATATCATGCAGGATATCACTTCTTAACCGTTCGTGTCCGTGCTTTTGCGCATTCTTCAACGCCACACCGAAATACTTCAGTGCTTGGTCAAAATTTTTACGTTCTTTATACACCCTTCCAATACCATATTCTATCTCTACCAAAATTTCATGATCAATTTCAACATTCTTTGTTGCATCGAGCAATGTTTTTGACCGTTCGTAGTACTGTAATGCCGCACCATATTCTTTTTGAAGAACATACAGTCTGCCAATATTCAAGAGAGAATTAGCAATATAGTTCACGTTTTGCATTTCTGTATCTATACGCAAAGCCCGCAGCGCATACTCCAGCGCACGCGGGTAATCGCCTTGCGATTCGTAGAGTATTCCCATATTTGTCCAAACCGCAGATATAGCACCGCTGTCCCCAATACTTTCGGCAATAGTACGCGATGTATCGTAATAAGCGATTGCTTGCCAATAAAAAGATCGTATCTGTAACGACACACCAACATAACGATACGCACGTGCCTCTTCTTTCCTCACACCAAGCCGCTTTGACAAATCTATTGCCGCACGTGCGCATTCTTCCGCACGCACAGGATTGCTATTATTAATGCGGTAAGCAAGTTGCAGGAAAAGATGCAACCGCGTCGAATCTCCAAGTTTGTGCCGATGAAGCTCATTTTCCAGTGAATCAACTGTTGGATTTTGCCCCAAATTCCGAGCAGCAATTCGTCCAGAACTTTGGGCAGAAGTTTCTTGCGCTGACAATAACACTACTGTCAGAAGGATATAACCAAACAGCATCAGGAATTTCATACACAAACGAAATAAAGATTTGCACGCCGCATCCGTTCACGGCAAATTTATTTTTCGGGAATCATGTTTCGACTTACGCCGCCGGCAATTCCACGATAAATGTTGCGCCTTTGCCTAGCTCTGACTCGCACCACACTCGTCCGTTCATCACCTCGACCATTTTCTTCACAATACTAAGTCCAAGACCGGTACTGTGTTCGCCGCCCGTCGGACGCGCTGAAAGACGAGCAAATTTGCCAAAAAGTTTTTTCATATCGTCTTCCGAAATTCCCGGTCCTTCGTCTTGAACCTCCAGACGAAGATAGGTTATAGATGACAGGTCAGAGAGTATTGCGTGGCTATTGGTTACTCGGTCATTCGTTATTGGTGTATTCGTCATTGGTACATTCGTCTTGTCGTTCGACCAATGGCTCATGGCTAATGACGCTCGACCCTCTTCAGATAACGACGATTGACTCAGAATGCGCACAAACACTTTTTTTCCGAGTGGTGAGTATTTTAAGGCATTAGAAATCAGATTATCGAAAACCTGCATAATAGCTTGTTCATCACCGAAAACGATGGACGATGTGGCATTGTTACTATATTGCAGAACAATATTTTTACTTACAGCAATTTCTTGATATTGGACGATACAACCTTCCACTATAGGCATAATATCTACGGCACAAGGATTCATTTGGAAACCACCTTGCTCTAAACGATTGATATCCAGAAGATTGGTGACTAAATCCATTATTCTGTTTGACGATTTTACAATCTGTTCAGCAACTTGTTCTAATTGTTCTTTTTCTACGGAACCATTTTCTATCAATTCAGCAAGCCCACGAATCGCACCAATCGGATTTTTCAAATCATGCGCAACGATACCAAGTATCTCATTCTTTTCCTGATTCAATGCGGCTAATGCTTCATTACGATGCTCTAAATCTTTGTTGGCACTCGTAATTTTCTGTGCCTGCGCATCTAATAATTCAAGTTGACTTTGAATTTTCGCATTGCTCCGGCGCAGTTCTCTTGTCCGTTCATCAACAACACCTTCCAAATACCGTTTTTGTGCAGCAAGGTTACGGGTGTGCCGTCGCACACTACCGATAGCCACTCCCAATAAAACAACACTACACAATACATAAAACCACCATGTTTGATAAAAAAATGGTTCTAACTGTATTGTTAAGGACACACCGACTTCGTTCCAGACATTATCATTATTACAGGCAATAACACGAAATGTATATTCCCCGGGACTTAAACGTGTGTAGTATGCAGTTCGTGATAATCCCGCATCCACCCATGCTTTATCGAAGCCCTCCAAACGGTATTTGAAACGTACCCGTTCCGGTACGACAAAGCTCAAGGCAGCATACTGAATAGTAAATTTCTCTGTACCGGCGGGAAGCGAAATATGCGAGCGAGAAGTAACAATTTGCGAATCTATCTGTACCTGCTCAATACGCACCGGAGGCGGAAGCGTATTGACGGGGATATGATACGGATCAATAACCGTAAGTCCCTTTAATGTCGGAAACCAACAACATCCATCGGGGGTAATCGTTGGGAATGCCGGTGCGGTGCAATTATTCGTGATGAGACCATCAAAACGATTGTAAAGATGACACGACACGCTTGTTCTTTTGCCGTCGGCACAATCCTGCAATTCGTTTGCCGAGACAGTCATAATACCAACACTTGTTCCTATCCAAAAAACTCCGTTGTCACTTTGTAAAATTTGAAGAATATCATCGCTCTGCAAACCTTCCTTCGTGGTAATGCGAACAATCGTATTATTAAATATGCGATGCAAACCAAATTTTGTTCCTACCCATATCGCCCCCAGCCGATCTTCGTGCAGGGCAAAAATAATTTGCCCTGCCAATCCTTCTTGAATACCAAATGTCTTCACTACACCACGCTCTAACACACTCACCCCACCACCATCAGTACCTATCCATAAGCGCCCTGTGCTGTCCTCTAAAAGAGCCATAATACTATTGTTCCCCAATCCCTGTTCTATAGTATAGTTCGTACACTGACCGCTTTGAAAGCGTGTTAATCCTTTGGTTGTACCAATCCACAAAGCCCCATCGCGGGTTTGGCAAAGTGTGCGAATTTTTTCACCTGCCAAACCATGACGGCTTGTATAGATATGCTGAACGGTATTATGGATAATCTCATGCAAACCATTATAGGTAGCAACCCAAAATCTACCACGTCGAGTACGATCTTCCACAACAGCTCGTACTTCCTCGCTAGCCAAACCATTGGTACGAGAAAAATTTGTAAATGTACCGCGATAATACCTCTGTAGTCCGCCCAATGTGGCTATCCACAAGCTGCTGTCACTCGCCTGAATCATAGAATAGACGACATTACCTAATAATCCCTCCCGTTTGGTAATATTACGAAACTTTTGTTTTTTGAAACGATTGATCCCCCCGTAATATGTTCCAAACCATAAACTTCCCTCTTTATCTTGTGTAATACCATACACCATCACATCAGATAATCCGTCCTCCACCCCTAAACGCTCAAAAACACCATTAGGCTGCCATACGAATAGTCCCTGCTCCGTACCAATCCACAGCGTTCCATTGGACTCTTGATACAGCGAACGCACGGAGATACTGGTATCAAGACGCGAAAATTGACGATATTGCCCTTTATGATAAGTGTATAGTCCATTTCGTGTTGCTATCCAAAGCGTATCGGTATTATCAGTGAGCATACACGTTATCGTATGCGCGGCGCGGGGATAGATATCTCGGAATGCTCGGTAAGATGTTGGTGAAACTTCCACAATGCCGGCATCGGTACCGATACGTAAGGTTTTAGACAAACCGTGATAACTCAGCGCATTAACACGTTCGTTTGCTATTTTTGCAGAAGAATGGTAAGGCTCAAAATGTTTGCCACGCATGACAACCACGCCTTTATTTGTACCAATCAGTAAGGCGCCATCAGCGTCTTCAGCAAACGATCGAACAATGTCATCCGGCAAACCGTCTTTTTTGCCAAAATGCGTGAAAACTCCTTCCTCATACCGTATTAAGCCTCCCTCTTGGACACCAATCCAAAGAACACGCCGCGAATCCTCAAAAAGCGTAATGATACTGTTATTTTTAATTTGTGGAGTATTGGAACGATTAAATAAAGTAAAGGTAATGCCGTCAAAACGTACTAAGCCGTTAAATGTCCCTGCCCAAATATACCCGTCGGATGTTTGAAGAATTGTTAAAATAGCATCGCTCGGAAGCCCTTGTGAGGTTTGCCATATATCCAAATCATATTGCGTTCGGAGACGCATTTTATCAATTGCTAACGAAGAACTTCTTCTATTCTCGGCGGCAACGACGAGATGACAAGCACAGACAACCATTACCAGACAGAGTATCGGTGCAATTTTTTTCCACGCATAACAAACACCAATACTTTGCCGTTGAACAATGACGACCTCTTGATGACATGCTGTGAACGGAGGATATATCATTCTTACAAGAGATAGAAAAAACAAAAGCAATGCTTGTCTTACTCGATTTTATTGCTTTTATTCAATGACAGTTGGTGAAATGACTTTATCGCAGGACAAACAATCCCGTCTGCAATGTACGGTGAATTACCGTAGAAAATACTGAAAAATTCCATGTGCTTATCTATAAGGCAATTTGGCAATACACGCCACTACTCCTTAACACAATGTTGATTGCAGATGAATTTTTTCTTGACAAGACAACCCTATACGATACTGTATGTCAGACTTGCATTCACCATGCCATTTCTGACAAACTGCTTCATCTACATATACCAAACGGTTGTGTGCGGAAGCAGTATGTTGTAGTGACAACGTATTATAACTTGACAATTATCAAGAACGTGATAACACATAGAATGAAAATACTGTATCGAAATACAGAGATAATACTCCTGCACAACATACACAATTTCATGAATAAGAACAACGACGAAAACCTGAAACAGCAAGCTCACGATTTGTCAGGCAATCAAGTTTTATACTTTCGGCAATTCCACAATAAACGTTGCACCTTTCCCTGATTCCGATTCGCACCAAACCTTACCGTTCATGGCTTCGACCATTTTTTTCACAATACTGAGTCCCAGCCCTGTGCTGTGTTCGCCGCCTGTGGGACGTGCCGACAGACGTGCGAATTTTCCAAAAAGCTTCTTCATATCATCCTGTGAAATGCCCGGTCCTTCATCCTGTACTTCCACACGTACCGTCTCATTCGTTGATTTCAGGCGAACGTACACATTTTTTCCCGGAGGTGAGTATTTGACGGCATTGGAAAGAAGATTGTCAGCGATTTGTAGAATAATTTCTTCGTCAGTATTCCAAACACAATCTTTGGTACTGAAAAGTTCACCACCGGTTTTGTCACCCGTCTCTCCGAGAGATATATGCAACGAAAGATTTTTCTTTGCCGCCTGTAATTGATACGCCCCAAGAAGAGCCGTCATTAACTCCCCGACATCACACCTTTGAAAATTGACCTGTATGCTTTGATGCTCCAGCGCATTCACCTGCAAAAGGCGTGTGATGAGATTAGACATTGTATCAATAGATTCTATATTCCTTTTGAGTAGTGATAGTCGGTATTCTGTTGAGACACTATTAGTATTTTCTGTCACGAGCACTTGGTGTGCCATTCGCAAGGCGTGTAGGGGATTTTTAAGATCATGCACAGCGATACTCAGAATTTCTTTCATTTGCCTATTTGCCTCTTGGAGCTGAACCGCTAATTCTTCGGCACGATTTTTTGCCAGCAGCAGTTCACGCTCGTACTGTTTCCGCTCTGTAATATCGAGAACCAGCGAACGCGAGAGCACCGGTACACCTGCATCGTCATACACCAGTACCGTATTGACCAATATCGGTAGTGCGTCACCGGCACTGGTCAAAAATTCAAAATTGATTTCTTTGACAGCACCTTTCATTTGTAGTAGTGGCGCATAATGCGTTTCGTAGTAGATTTGTCCACCCTTCGTTAGCAAATCACGCCATTGTACACGGTTTACGAGCATATGGCGTTCGTATCCTAACCATGATAGCAGTGTATCGTTGATTTTAACGATTGTGCCGTCCGGCATAGCAGAAAAATATCCACACTGTGCTGCGTTGTAAAGTTCGTCAGCAGTTTCATCTTTGTAGTGGTCACTCACACTCATAGTATTGTCTTAATTGTACAAAATATACATTGTATATCTGGCTGGGGATTACGCCGATTACTTATGCAGTACGAGACAAAAACTGTTTCATCACCATAATCGTTTCTTCCGGTGCGCTCAAGTGTGGGCAATGCCCAGTGGCTTGCATCATTGCCAGTGTGCTGTGGGGTGTATGACGCTGCACGTATTCGCCGATATGAGAGGGAGCGATAATATCGGAAGCGCACTGCATCACGAGCGAAGGGACGGTGAGTTTTGGCAAGTCAGCGCGATTATCGCCGAGAAAAGTTACTTTAGCAAAATGCTTGGCAATATCGGGATTATTACGACAAAAACTTGCGGTGAGTTCTTGCCCTAATTCCGGTCTATCGGGGTTGCCCATAATAGCCGGAGCGGTAGCACTCGACCAACCAAGATAGTTACTATCCAGCGACTCCAAGAGCGATTCAATATCCTGGGGGGTAAAGCCACCTCTATAGTCTCCATCGTTGGTATAGCGCGGAGAAGGGCAGACCATCACTACCGATGAAAAGTACGACGGCTCTTGTATTGCCGCCAGCACAGCTATCATAGCACTGACGGAATGTCCGACAAGTGTGACGTTCCGCAACGCCAGAACGTCGCATATCTCCACAATATCGCGGGCATATCCCTGCAAGGTAGAGTATTTCTCGAAGGAATACGCTTGAAGGTCGGATTTGCCCGAACCAACGTGGTCGAAGAGAACAATCTTATACTCGTCTTGAAAAGCCGGAGTAATAAAGCGCCACATCGTCTGGTCGCAGCCGTAGCCGTGAGCAAAGAGCAGAGTGTTGTTACCATTTCCCCAAATGGAAACATTGTTTCGCTTAATAACTGTGTCAGGAAGCATCGAAAAATCCTTCTATGAAAAAAAAGAGTAAAAAATTTGGGAGGGTGAATGTGTGCGAAAACAACCATGACCGAGCTTACAATACAAGATAAGCGGCTATCTTGCATGGTTTATCTATGACAAGAGAACACATTTGATTTCAAAAACGTTTTTTATACATTTTCATTTACCGCCGGTAATTCTACGATAAACGTTGTACCCTTTCCACCTTCGGATTCGCACCAGACGCGACCGTTCATCGCTTCCACCATTTTTTTGACAATGCTCAGCCCCAAACCTGTGCTGTTTTCGCCACCCGTGGGCTGGGCAGACAAACGAGCAAATTTGCCGAATAGTTTCTTTTTATCATCGTCCGAGATGCCCGGACCTTCGTCGTGAACTTCGATACGAATAACAGCAGCGTCATCATTTCGTATATTGATGTACACGCTTTTTCCAAGCGGAGAATATTTCACAGCATTAGACACAAGATTATCCAACACTTGTCGTAATGCACTTTCGTCCGCCAGTACACGTATTGAAGCGGGATTGGTAGGATAGTGCTGATGAAGCACAATATTTTTTTTCACGGCGCGGTCATGGTAAGTGTTCACGGCTTCCACGATAATGCTGAGGTCAATGGGTCTTAGCTTCAGCTGCATTTTCCCACTTTCGATTTGATTCAGTTCCAGCAGGTTGGTAATAATATTCAACATATCAGACCCGGCAAGTAAGATATTGTTGATAAATCGTCGTACGTCTTCATCGCTGTTGCGGGCGTAATACATCCCCAAAATTTCGGCACTGGTCAAAATTCCGGCAAGAGGATTTTTCAAATCATGTGCAGCAATCCCCATAATTTCGGTCAATTCTAGATTTACCCGTGAGAGATCTGCCGTACGCTCCGCGACTCTCTGCTCCAAAAATTGATTCATTTCTTCCAGCGCCGTGCGTGCCAACTTACGCTCGGTAATATCATAAAACATGACAACGTAAGTACCTTGAAATTCCTGTTCGAGTTGAGAAGTGCTAACAAGCACAATTCGTTGACTTCCGTCTTTACAACAAATCGTCACCTCCAGCGCTTCCATTTCTGTTCCTTCATACTTTGCCGTATCTAGGCGTTCTCGCCATGTTTTCCGTGCCCACTGTCGATAATTTTCGTCAGGATAAGCTTTTTCCCACCACTCCTCTAAAGTTGGAATGTCGTCAAGAGTATAGCCAAAGCACTTCACAAAGGCAGGATTCAGATACGTAATAGCATTATTCTGGTCATTCAAGGCATATGGAATAACGGATAAGTCAATGATACTGCGGAACTGCGCTTCGCTGCGCTTTAGCGATTTATGCGCCTGCACTTGCTCCGACACATCACGGCTAACAGCAAGGATAAAAGCTTGACTGTCTGCCTCTGGAGTTTTGACAGAATGTGTAACAGTTTCATACCAGCGATAGTCACCGTCCCTCAGACGAAAGCGGTAGATGATACTATCGCTTTTCATACCCTGAAGCGCTGTTTGGTGCATTCGCTCATACACAATCGCCATATCGTCGGGATGAATATAATCATATGGGGAAGCCTGAGAAAGTTCTTCAGGTGTATAGCCCAATTGAGTTGTAAACGACGGGCTCACCCATTCATAACTGCCGTCAAGTCGATGCAACACAATAATATCGCTCATGTTATTCATAACAAGCGTTAAGCGACGCTCTACTTCTTGCAGCTTCCGTTCGTTTTCAACACGCTCGGTGATGTCTCGATTGACAATAATAGTACCAATGCGCTCACCAAGATCGTTTTTTAGAGAAGCAAAGGAACTGTCAATCATTATTTTGTCACCACTTTTTGTTGTTTGTTGTAGGATTCCTTGCCAACGCTCTTTTGCGAGGACGGAAGCCAATGATACCTTGTGTGAAACCTCATTCGGAAAGCTCGTCGGCAGCAACACCTCTAATTGCTGTCCGATAACTTCTCCGGCGTTCCATCCGTAAATGTGGTCGGCAGCAGTATTCCAATCGGTAATGCTGCCAGTAATATCCAGCAAAATAATTGCTTCCGAAATATACTGTGCCCACGAGGCTTGAAGACGAAGCATTTGCAAGGCAACACTGCGTAGCTGCTCTTCAATGTCAAGAGTCTGCACAAGAGATTTTACAGCAAGAGGAAGAAACTCAAAAAAATTTTCATCTTTGGCAATGTAATTTTGAGCGCCGAGCCGCATCATGCGTACGGCTGTCAGGACATCATTCTGTCCTGTTAGCACAATAAACGGTGGAAACTTTCTTCCCTCGCGGTATCTCTCAGTAATTGCTTGATACCGACGAAGGACATCTTCTGCATTCATATCTGGAAGATGATAATCCAGCACGACAAACATAGGCGAATGCTGCTCAAGATACAGAAGCGCTTCTGCACCCGAAGGCACGATGCGTAGTGTGCAGCCGGTGATGAAATTACGAATGACCTCTGCGGTCATTGTCGCCGAAGACAGATCGTCCTCAACAAGTAGAATATTTCCAACCATACCCTTGTTCTAAAGAGAATCGTGATGAGATAATCGGATGTGAATCTAAAGAAGCATATTACCGACAAATCATATTGTGCCCTTACACCCAAAGCTAGAGAAAGAAATCTTGGATTCAAAGAAGAAAATGAATCTTCGTTTCCGAAGCAAGAACGATTTTTCGTACATCCCCATTATTTTGGGTCACCTGACACGTCTCAAGTACCTATGTAGTCTAACTTGGAAATTATTCTGAGCAAACTTCCTCTTCGGAGAAAAGATAGTATTATATATCACAAGTGTCTCTAAGAATTTCCCTCAACAGTTCTCATTACCTACCTGCTTACATTTGGTAACTCCACAATAAACCTCGCCCCTTTCCCCAACTTACTTTCGCACCATACACGTCCGTTCATTGCTTCCACCATTTTTTTTACGATACTAAGTCCCAGCCCCGTGCTGTGTTCGCCGCCTGTGGGACGTGCCGACAAGCGTGCGAATTTTCCAAAAAGCTTCTTCATGTCATCCTCTGAAATGCCCGGTCCTTCGTCTTCGACTTCGATACGAACAAATTGGTCAGCAGTCATTGGTAGATTCGTTATTGGTACATTCGTGCTATCGTTAAACCAATCATCAATAGCTAATGACGATTGACGTTCTTCACCTGCCGAATGACTTGACTTCACTCGCACAAACACCTTCTTCCCATGAGGCGAGTATTTTACAGCATTTGACAGGAGATTATCCAACACTTGATTGAAAATTTGTTCATCGGTCAAAGCAATCGTATGGTCTGTCTTTTGCTCAAAGTACAAAGAAATATGCTTTGCAGCGGCACGTTCTTTATACATTTCTACGGACATAAACACGACAGGCACAATGTCAAGCGCGACAATCCGCATTTCAACAGCCCCGGATTCCATTTGATATGAATCGAGGACATTTTTGACTAATTCCAACATTCTATTTCCAATCAGATGCACTTGGTCAAGAATGGTATTTTTTTCTTCCGTACTCAACCCTTCCTCTCGAAGAATATCGGTAAAACCACTAATCGCGGCAATAGGATTTTTCAAGTCGTGCGAAACAATGCTCATTATTTCGTCTTTTTCATTATTAAGCGCTGTCAGACGCTCATTAGCAGCACTGATTTCGATGTTATTTTCGGCAAGCGCAGTGTTCGTAATTTCAATTTCTTGTGCTTGCTGTGCTAGAAGATGCTGTTGGCGCAAGATTTCATTATTAGTCTGACGTAATTGCTGTTCAGACTGACGCTTATTTCGGTAGGCAATACCACTCACCCCAAGCAATAACAGCGACAACACAACGCCGGCAACTAAACCGTTTCGCACAGTCGTTTGCAAAGCACGCTCCTTGGTCAACAATTCAATTTGTGAACGCTGGCGCTCTACTTCGTAATTCGTTTGTAAAGCAGCTAACCGCCGCGTACTTGTTTCATTAAAGAGTGAATCGCGAATAGTAATAAACCGTTTGTAGTTTTCTAATGCGAGTTTATGCTCAAACTTTTCTACATAAATTCGAGCAAGAATTTCATGCCCGTTTTGCAATAACAATGCAGAACCAAGCTCCATACCTATTGCCATTGCTGCTTTGGCATCAGTAATTGCTGCGTCAAAATTGTCCAATGCTTCATATACAGAAGCCCTATCCAACATCATCAATGCCCGCACTTGTTTGCCGGCTTCCCGCATTTCCAGACCTTCTTGCAGCATAGCAAAGGCTTCGGGATACCGTTTCAAAAGTGCATAAACTTTACCGATATTTCGCAATGACGAAGCCACTCCCGCTCGATCACCCAATTCCCGCTTGAGTTCTAATGAAAGTCGGTGATACGTAAGAGCAGAATCGTACACTTGCATATTTTCATACGCCACACCAATATTATTGAGGTTACGTGCATAAAATTGTTTGTTGCCCAAGGAGTCATTTAATCGCAACGCTTGAAAATAGTAACTGAGTGCCGTTCCAAATTCTTTTCTGTCCCGATAGACCATACCGACATTGTTGAGAGTTCCGGCTACCCCCCTCATATCACTGATTTTTTCTCGGAGTGCGAGTGCTTGAAGGTAGTAATCCAGAGCTTTTTCATAATTATTTTGAATAAAATACGACACCCCGATAACATTCAAACTCAGTGCTTTCCCTTTTTCATCACGTAATGAATCTGCAAATGACAAAGCTCTCAAGGCAAAAAGGCGCGTTGAATCAGGAAACGTTTCGTGAATAGACATTGCGTAATCATTCAGGGCTTTGATTGTATTAGTATCAGCAGGAAGACGCATCATCACACGACGCAAGCTGTCTTGATTTGCGGAAAAAGCAGAGAAAGGAAGCAACCCCAATAACAACATGTAGCATTGAAGCACATAATAACGTCCCCCAAGGGCAGAGCGAAACCAATGATTCATTACACACCGTTCAAAAAGGTTGGTGGAAGGAATGACTTATCGAATAAATGACTTATCGAATAAATGCAACAACCGGACATTCCTTGAATTGTTGATAATTTAGTAAATTCCTTGCGTTCAGCAAAATGCGGACGTATTCCGACATTCTTTTTACCACTTTTCTGATACACCATGTTTTTTTTGAACGATGTGTTACACACGCACGATTTTACTTACGTTGTCCCGTTTAATCCTCTTCAAGACAAACTTTTTGCCCTTGACCTTACTGCAGACAATACCGCCCTGACAAAAACAATCATCATGGATACCGATGCAATGACAGCATATATTGCCGAAGAACTCAAACGTACAGGTACGCGCTATGCAATCGGCGGATACAACGAGCACCGTACCATCTATGGACGCAGCACGCATTTTGATACAGAAAGCGAAGAACCGCGCCGATTACACTTAGGAACGGATATTTGGGGTGCGGCTGGAACACCTGTCTTTGCACCACTTGCAGGTGAAGTTCACAGTTTTAGGAATAATGCGGCTTTTGGGGATTATGGTGGTACAATTATTCTTCGTCATAGACTCGGTACAACCGAATTTCACACGCTCTATGGACACTTATCAATAGCAAGTTTAGAAGGATTATATGAAGGCAAGACTATTACGCAAGGCACACAAATAGCCACATTCGGTGAACCGTCGGAAAATGGTGGGTGGTCGCCGCACCTACATTTTCAGATTATCATGGACATGGAAGGAATGAAAGGGGATTATCCGGGAGTATGCCGCTTTTCGGAGCGAGAGCGCTACTTGCAGAATTGCCCAAACCCCAATAACATTTTGGGCTTACATACATTTATCATACCAACAACAAAGAGCAATATTATTCCTTTTGGGTGATAGAAGAACAAGTCTTTCAAGTCATCTATAGATGAAACCCATTGTTCCCGTTTTCGCTATTGCGCGTTGCGCTATTGTGCGGGATGCTATCACCCAAAGGAATAACACGAGAGGAATAGCGATTATTGTCCATTGTGGCACAAAGTCAGGTCAATAACCGCTATCAATCTGCATTCGCTTTGACCCCAAGCGAAATAGAAATAAGCAACACCAAGGTTTTTATATTGCATTATAACTCATTACGAACACATGCATAATCACTATCATTTACCAATAATTTTACTTCAAACTTCTTCATTTTCATCTTCAAATTCAAGTCTATTTTGTGGAAATTTTGTGAGCATTTTGTGAGCATTTTGTGAACGACTTGCATTTTTTCCTTTTTTTTCGTATGAGTAGCTGTTGTTTTTCGACATCTATTTTGTGAGTATTTTGTGAACGGCTTGCATTTTTGTATTTTTTTTGTATGAGGGCGGCATTATTTCAACAAATATTTTGTGAGTATTTTGTAAGAACCTTGTGTGTTTAAGTATTTCGTTTAATATTTGAACGTTGGTATATTTTTCTCCTTTATCCTATCTTTTAGCAGTATATGGCATCCGTTTTACGCTTTCTCCACCCACACGACCCAATACCAACGGTCATTATCGAAGACAGCCCGAATATTTGTACCTTAATCAGTAATCATCTTGAACGACATTTTCCGGGGCGCTTTGTTATTGTCGGGCAAAGCGATGATGTTGATAAAGGCGCTGCCCTCATTCGTGAGCTTCGTCCTGAACTTGTACTGTTAGACATAGATATTTTAGGCGGCACTGCTTTTGATTTGTTGGATCTTCTCAGCGATCTGCGCGGTACATTTACCGTAAGTTTTATTACTACGTTTGACAAATATATCCGAAAAGGTATGGAATATGGTGGGGTCAGTTTCATTGACAAACCGATTTCCGTCTCGGAATTTATTCGCGGAATAACCCTAGCAGTCAATCATGTTTTAGACCGTCAAGCGCTGAAACAACGCTGGACGGAGGAGGTAAAAGCACAACTTCGCGCTGAACAGCGGGCGGCAGCATATGATGAAACCATTACCGACAGTATTTTTCGTGATAAGAACACCGATAAAACTACCGACGACACAAGTGTCTCCATAAAAGCAGGTTCTATAGCAATTAGAAAGCGGGACGCTGTCACGGAATTTGTCGCAATTGACGATATCATTTATTGCTTGGCTGAGGGTTCTTATACAGCATTGTGCTGTCTCAATGGAACATACACCGATTCCAAAACACTTAAACGATATGAAGAATTGCTTACGGAATGGGGATTTGTAAGAATTTCCCGGAGAATGCTTATTAATCCTCGCCATTGCACACTGGCTCGCGTTAGTACGAATCATTTTTTAATTACTTTACCCGATGGCACAGAGTTGTACGCGGAAGGCAAGCATAAAGACCTTCCGGATGCACCATGGCAGAGCGTTAGGAATATACCTAATGCCTAAATCTATATGCTCTTGACAAGAAGAACTATGACGAAAACAAATGATTCGACTGAAAAAAACGTGGTGGTATTTCATCACAGAAACGATCGGAACATTTAACACTACAACGCTGGCAAGAAAGTATAGTTTGGTATAGTTTTCTCGTACTTTTTCGCACTAAGATGAGTGTTACCGAATTGCCGCTCGTATTTTTGACGACAAATAATCCATAATCCAAACCACAGCCGCAATCAGCAAAATAATCAAGCCCACTTCGTGCCATTTTGCCAACCCCTGATACTGCACCAAGAGCGTACCGATGCCGCCACCACCCACCAAACCAATGACGGTAGCCATACGGACGTTGATGTCCCAACGGTAAATAGTAAAACTCAGAAACGGTAACATAATTTGCGGCACAACAGCAAACCAAATCACTTGAAACGGTGCTGCTCCAACCGATTCTATCGCTTCGACTGTACCGTGATCAATCTCCTCGATTTGTTCGGAGTATTGTTTTACTAATGAAGCAACCGTGTGAACCGCAAGCGCCAACATCCCCGCAAATGGACCAATCCCTACCCACACCGAAAAGACAATCGCCCAAATAAGCGGTTCAATGGAACGAGCCAAATTTGCAATAAAACGAACACCATAATATAGTGACCGCGCTGCCCAATGTCCGCCAAAAATATCTTCAACACAATTTCTAGCGCAAAAGAAACTTAGCACAAAGGAAAATGGCAATGCAAGTACTGTCGCCATCAATGCGAGATAAATCGTCTCAATAATAGCAAAAAAGGCTTGCTCAAAAATGGAAAACTCCGGCGTAAAGAGTGCCGTGAATATACGGCGTGCGCCCTGCACTCCCTCGCTTGAGAATAAATCGGCAATAGAAATTTTCGTCACAATCCATGCCGCCACAATCGTCAAAATGACGACGATCCACGAAAAATGCTGCGCAAGTGCTTCGCGCCATGTTCCGCGAACGGCAGCAGCATCGGGATTGTCAAAAAAACCAAATATCATCCGCCCCGGAGAAGCATTCAGAAAATTTGCTGCCAGTCCCACTCCTACACCAACAGTACAATACAACACGTACCAAATGCGTGTCAGTTCCGGAGCATTTTCCAAGGGATAAATTGCACCAAACCATAATGCGCGGTGCAAAAGTAACACCAGATATATCCCCAACAATACGTCCGTAAAAAGCGCAGCCGCAGTGGCTTTGCGACGCTCTCGGCGATTCCGACGTTCAATAATTTGTGCAGCAGTTGGTGTCATAAAGGCGTTGGTTAGTCATTGGTATATTTGTCGTTAGTACATTTGTCAGCTACAGTTGAATACTTCCGCTGGACAAAGCAGGACGAGTCTTTGTAATAAGCGCACGCTGAGATGACAAAGACTGCGTAGAAGAATACTCTGCAGAAGAATACTGAGTCGCAGCATGGCGCGAAGCCTCGGCATCGAGACGAAAACGCTCAATGGACTGTTGAAGCGTTACGGTAAGTTTACTCAAACTATCTGCCGTAGCGGCAATTTGTCCCGTGCCGGCGGCTGTTTCTCGAACAACATCAGTGATGCTGTCCATTTGACGAACAATGATTTTACTTGCCTCAGCATGTTGTTCACTCTCATTGGCAAGCTGGGAAATAACGTCAGAAACTTTCGCTGTACGGGCGATAATGCGCTCTAGAGCCTCTGCCGTCTTCGCAGCAAGCATTTTGCCCTGCTCAACAGTCTTCGTACCTTCGTACATAACATTGACTGCTCTGGTCGTTTCGTTTTGAATTTTCGTAATCGTTGCACCTATCTGCTTTGTCGCTTGTTGCGTACGCTCGGCGAGTTTCCGAACCTCATCAGCGACAACGGCAAACCCACGTCCGGAATCGCCTGCACGGGCAGCTTCAATAGCAGCATTGAGCGCCAGAAGATTAGTTTGGTCAGCAATTTCTTCGATTGTTTGAATAACTTCACCGATTTCTGCTGTTGTGGAACCAAGGGATTGAATAACGCTTCCAGCTTCCATAACAACTCCCACCACCGTATTCATACCCTCTATCGTCTTAGCAACAACAGCACCGCCTTGTTTTGCATCTTCGCTTGCCTCTGCCGCCTCGAAAGCAGCCACTGACGAACGCTGCGTTGTTTGTTCAATCGTGTCAGTCATCGCTTGGGCTGCATGAACAATACTTTCGACCTGTCGCGTTTGAGTATTTGCGCCATGCGCCATAGAATCGGTACTGGCAGAAATTTCAATGCTGGCTCCGGCAGTAGCGTGTATAGACTCCGAAACTTTGCCCAACATTGCGTTGAGATTATACACGGCTTCGTTAAAACTACGGCATAGTCTCCCAATATCATCATTTTTCGCTGCTTCCAGACGCACCGTCAAATCGCCGTGCGCAAAACGTTGGATCTGCACTAACATTTCTTCGACACTGCGCGAAAGGTAATCTTTTTGCGCCTGAACTTCCGTTGCAGACTGTTCCACCGCTTGTTTTTCGCGCTCAATAGCCAACTTTGCTTCCTGAAGTTCGGCAGCGACGTTCTCGGCTTCTTGTTTCGCACGGTTTGCCACACGCAATGCCGTATCTTTTTCATCTTCATAAAGTATGGTAAATGCTGTTGTCATCAGCGTTCCCCCCAAAGCAGCAACCAAAAAACGAATGGGAAGTCTGCTTGGGTCGCCCGGCACCGGAAAGACATATCCTCTCATCCACATCACCGTAAAAATTACAAATTCAACCGTCAGTATGCCCACGACAACCCACGCCATACGGCGATTTGTCAAGAGCATCGTAATCATCGGCGCTAAAATGATCCACGGCACTGCCGTTGATTGTAAGCCTCCCGACGTAGAGATTGTTGCCGACAAACACCACAGATACGCAAAACTCACGCTTATACCGGCAAAGCGGTCTGTCTCGGAGCGTTTCAACATAAATAACGTCCCCCACATCTGCGCAGCAGCTATCCAAAGAGCGATTCCGGCAAAAGTATTTTTGATGGAGAAATACATAAATGCTCCGTAAAAAATCCCGACAACGCCCATGATAATCGTCATACGTGCGCAGAGTTTGGCACGACGACGCATTTCGTGGTCGCTGTTCATAATTGCTTCGGATACAAAAGAATCGGCAAACGTACCAAATGAAAAAGCCATAATGGTTACTCCTACAACCAAGAACAACAGAAAATGCTTGAAAGTGTGCGGAAAATAACCATTTTTCAGTGGATAGCCAATAAAAAAGCCGCCCGGTTGCACTGAAGCAACAGAGCGGTTCGAGAAGTTTTCAACAGGTACATGCCGGACGGCGTTGTGCCGAAAGCGTTTTAAGCATTTCTGCCGGAAAAGCAAAGCCGCCCTGCCACAATCGGATTTCGACAAGCAACAGAGCAGCTTTTCAGTTTTTACTCATTATCCTCCATTACTTCTTCAAATACTCCGCCAACCACTCAAAGATATTTTTGTGCCAAAACTCGCTGTTTTGCGGCTTCAAAACCCAATGCCCTTCGTCGGGGATATACACCAAACGCGAGGGAATACCACGACGCTGCAATGCCGTAAAATACTGCATTCCTTCTTGAAGCGGCACACGAAAATCGTTGCCGTCGTGGATGATGAGCGTCGGCGTTTTGGCGTTTTGGATGTATTTGTGCGGGGAGAACTTCTCGAAATCTGCGGTTTCCCACGGCAGCCCTTTTTCCCATTCGTCAAACCAGACTTCATCGGTTGTGCCGTACATCGAATGGAAATTGTACACGCCGCAGTGCGAGACAAACGTTTTGAAGCGGTTCGTCTGCGTGTTCATCCAATTCACCATGTACCCGCCGTAGCTTGCCCCGGCAGCCGCCATTTTGCTTTCGTCAATAAACGGGTACGTTTTCAGCGCATAATCCACGCCGTTCATAATGTCCGTATAAGCCTTGCCGCCCCAATCATGCGAGACGCCATCCACAAATTCCTGCCCGAAGCCCGTGCTGCCTGTCGGGTTCGGTGCAATAACGACGTAACCTTGCGCAGCCCAGACCTGCATATTCCAACGATTCGACCAGCTATTGAGCCACGCGCTTTGCGGTCCGCCGTGAATCAAAAACACCACAGGATATTTTTTCGCGGCATCGAAATTCGGTGGAAGTACCATCCATGCTTGATTTTTGACCTTTGCGCCCATGTAGGAAATTTTCTCTACTTTACCGAACTCTATTTCCGCAAGCGCTTTGCCGTTTACATCCGTCAGATGCTTGTGTTCAGGAGTTTTATCTTTCAAATTTTGCACCATGACCTCGTTTGGACGACGAAGAATAGAATGAGCAAACGCAATAAGTCCGTTTGATGCAATGGAAAGGGCTGAAGCTGTTCCTGCTTCGCTGAGTTTCTTGGGAGCAGTTTTTCCGTCTATCGGAAGTTGGTACAAAACCTCTTCAGCATTGTCTTGGACAATAACGACGATTGATTTGCTGTCAGACACCCACTCAAATTGGTCAGCGCTGTAATCCCATTTTGCCGTGATGCGCGAACTTGTCCCTTTTGCACGGTCGAGCAGCACAATATCCCATTTATCTGCCTCGAATCCAGCACGGCTCTGAGCGCGGTACGCAAGCCATTTTCCGTCGGGAGAATAGCGCGGATAGGCATCAGCGGCGGGATTGCTTTCGGTAAGCGTTTTTTGTACTCCTGTTTTTACATCAACTGTTACAATTTCCGAGTTTGTCCGCCAAGCCTCTTCCCGTGCGGGAAGAACGCTTGCGGTATAAGCAATTTCCTTGCCGTCCGGTGACCAATGGAAATCATCGCCGGCGGAAAACGTAGAAGAACTCGGCACTGCATCGCGGTCGCCGGGCGTGAGATTGCGCGGTTCACCGCCAGCAACAGGAACAACAAAAATGTGCATCCGCTTAAAATCCGTCCATGAATCCCAATGACGATAAAGCAAACGGTCAAAGACAACACCTTTCATTTTGCTTGCTTCAAAGGCTTCGTCGCGCTCTTTAGTGAGTTTTTGACACTCCACAAAACCTTTCGCCGAATACTCAGGATAGACAGACGAGACAAATGCCATCATTGTTCCGTCGGGCGAAAACATTTGCTGGCTTGCACCCGTGTAGTGGCTTGTAAGCTGACGCTGTGCGCCCGTGGCAATGTCGTACAGATAAATTTGCGCCGTGCCGGACGACGTTGAAATATACGAAAGCGTCTTGCTGTCCGGCGACCAACGCGGGTGATTGTCTGATTTCGGCGAAGAAATAATCAAACGCGGCTCTCCTTGTGCCGCGCCGTTTGCTCCAAGCGCCACAAGCCAAATATCAGTTTTGGTGCGGTTTGCGGCTTTATCTACTGTTCCCACAACATACGCTACAAATTTCCCGTCAGGCGAGATTGCAGGATCGGAAAGACGTTTGAAACGGAAGAGGTCTTCCACTTCCATCGGGCGTTTGGTTTGAGCCATAAGCTGATTTGTATGTGGCTGAAAGGTAAGGAATGATAAGGCTGCAAAAGCCACAAAAAGCGAATAGAAGTTCATCGTGCAAAGAGTATAAATTGAAAAAGATTTTGAGTTCAGGAAGTATTATTCTCAGAAAAATCATTGTCTTCGTCATTTCAAGCGCCTATCGAGGCATATTACGACTCGTGGTATCTCGTCGTCTAGCCTTGCTTGAATCCTCTACCCCAACCTGCGTCGGCATTTTTATAGAATCTCCCGAAGAAACGCTGCTTGAAGCGTTACTTGAAATAAGGGTTTCGCTTGTTATTGAAAGCGTTTCGGATGTGGATAGTGCTGGCGCTTGCTGGGAGGTGGTTAAAGGCATTAAAGGAAGCACCTCGCCAAATTCTTTCAGCTTTTGTATAGCATAACGCACCGTTGTAAGTGTTGTATTTCCTGAACGGATAAGGAATTCTCGAAAGTACACAACCGCCTGTTCTCGCAGTTTGGCATCACCTATCTTATTCGCAGATGCTTTAGTACTTGTAACACGCTCTTGATACATCTGTTCATAAAGGATTGCAAGCGCGTACCGTGCTTCAGCACTAGCACTATCAATCAACAATGCTTGATGATAGTATTCAAGAGCCTTATCAGTATTTTTCATTGCTCTATACGTCATGCCTAGTTGCAGATACATATTTGCAAATTGTTTTCGTTTCAGCCCTTGTAAAGTAGTGTTAAAGAGTGTTACTGCGTCGTCATAATTTTTCACTTCGCGCTCGGCAAAGGCAAGAAATGATGTAAGGCGTGTATCAATTTCCTGCATCTTTCCGAATGCAAGGCGGAGAAAAAACACCGCAGAGTCTGCTCGTTTGAGCTGAAAATACATCGCGCCGAGTTCACGCAGAATCGGCAAGGAAGAATCACCCAAGCGCAGACATTGCTTATACGCTCCCAAAGCATCCTGAAATTGATTTAACTTGTTGTGGGCAAGTGCTTTTTTACGCCATAACCGTACTTCGTCCGGGAAAAATAGCAAGCCCCTGTCTGCAACGTCAATGAGAGAACGATTATTGTCAATATCAGCCAAAAACGTAACCAATTCGAGTCGGTACTGAAGATTTTTTGGAAGAAGGTCCAGAGCGGTTAGATAATTTTGCGAGGCTCGGTCTGATGCACCAGGTAGAGATGATCCAGAATACGCCCTTGCCGTCCGAACATACCATATTGGATTGCGAGGTTCTTGCTCGCGCAAACGCTCATAAAGACGGACAGAAATAGGAAAGAAACTATTTTCATCGCAAAAAGCAGCAAATGAAGAAAGCGTCGCAGTATTCGAGGAATCACGTATCAATGCTGCCTCAAAAGCCATTTGAGCAGATTCGACCTTACCTAAAAAACGATAACACTGCCCCAAGGTCCGCCAAACTTGTACTGATGTAGAATCTCGCCTAAGTGATGCCTCTAGCGCTGTGATTGTCCGCCCATAATCCGCAGTCGCAAAGAGCGAGAAACCAAGTAGTCGCCAAGCCTCAGCAGAGGAGGAATCTCGTTCTAAATACTTCTGTACTATCTCATTCACATCTCCATATTTTCCATCAGCAAAAAGCAATTTTGCTTCTGACAATGCAGGCTTCGTCTGTGCTGTTACATTTAGACAAAATAAAACTATGCAAACTAGTGTAAATGCTGCTTTCAAAATACTATGTGCGAAATTCATATAGGCTTGAATCAAATGAGAAGATTATTATTCCCAGTAATTTAGTGATTTATTTCGAGTTCTTTTCAAACGCTATCGGCAGCAAAAGACGTTTGATACCGAGTTCATGCAGCACAGAATGAACGCTTGCAAGAACTTCTTCCGATAAAACATCACCTTGCGCAATAACGTCATACCCTTCCGGCGTGAAGAGCGTTTTTTGGAAGTAAATGATTGCCCATTCTTTGGAAGGGGCAATATACCGAATCTCCCAACGGCTCGAAAGCAAGGACAGAAGACCTTTTCCACGCCATTCAAATCGGCGATTTGTTGTATCTAGTGGCGTATCGAAGCCGAGAATGGTTTGCTGCCTGCCATTTTTCCATGATCTGACCTCATCCCGCAAACCCGTGATTCCATGTCGTGTTTCAATGGTATAGGTAAAGGTAGGGCGCGTTTTGTCGCCTTTCAGCCACATCGGAAAATTCGTGAGAACGATGTACCACGTGCCTTCAAGGTCTTGTAATTGTATGCTCTGTTCAGTGTTCATGCTGTTCCTTTGCGCATTTCGGTATCAGGAAATCAGACAACACGAACCACGACAAAGGTCATATCATCGTTGAGCGGTGCGCCTTTTGACCATTCATCCGCCGTGCGAACGCAATGGTGGATGATTTCTTGCGCGGTCATGCCGGTAACGTGGGCACAAGCGGCTTTGGCGTTGTCGTAGCCGTAGATTTCATCACTGGTATCAAAACGCTCCGGGAAGCCATCGCTCATCAAAATCAAGGCATCGCCCTTGTGAAGCGATATTTGGCGGTCTTCGTAGGGAAAATTTGCCATCGTACCGAGCGGCATTGATTTCATCAGCACTTCTTCGACCAGACCTTGCTTACCCCGAAACACCAGTGCTGACGGCATTCCGGCATTTGCCAGTAAAACCTCTGCTCCTGTAGATGTAGGTTGGATGCGAGCCACAGACAGTGCCATAAACATTGATCTCAAATTCATCCGCTTCAAAATTGGCGAGCTTGGTTTTAAGACATTTGCCGAGCCGCTTATCGTCTCGTCTTGCGCCATTACCGCCAGAAGGCTTTTTGTAGCAGCAACCATCGTTCCGGCTTTGACGCCATGCCCCGTTGCATCGCCGATAGCAATGGTAAGTGTTCCGTCAGCAGCAGTGAAATAATCGTAGTAATCACCGCCAACTTCAGTGGCGGTCTGCATAAACATTGCAATATCAAGCCCCTGCACTTGTGGCATGGATTGTGGCAGCATCGAAAGTTGAAGTTTGCGGGCTTCTTCGAGTTCTAGTGTTTTGCGGTCATTATCTGCTTGAAGCACTTTGCGCTCTACTTCCTGATGAATCGTTTTATCAGTAAGAGCTTGGACTTCTACGAGTTTATCGGCTAGTTCTTTATTGGTAGAAGCAATTTTCTGTGACAGATAAATAGACATCGCAAGCGGAATACTGAAAAAGCTCATCACAACCAGCAAACCGCTTGCGTTCTCATTTTGAAAAGGTAACGAGATGTATTTGTTTTCCCAGAGAATTTGCGCTCCCAAGAACACAGCAAAGATAAGTCCTCCAGCACCCAGCAGCCAAGCACCTTTCTGTTTGCGATAGATTGCGCGGATGACAATCCGCATAATATCAAGAAAAATCAGTGCCATAAAGCCTAAGAAGCCACGATTTCCCTCGCTTAGGAACGGAATATTTTCCCCAATCCAGAAAAAGAATATCGGTGAAAACCCGACAATCCAAATACCAATCGGGCGTTTGGTCGAAAACACCGCATAGAAGAAACCGACACACGCAATAAATGCTGCAATTAATACATAGCTGTTCATTGCCAAGAGCCAAAATAGTAGTTCGACATGATATTCAAACCATTTTTCCGCAGCACGTACCCCAAAATAAAATGCAATCCCTCCTGTAAAGATGCTATACAAAAGATGAGCTTTCCATCTCGTGAAAATAAGCAGATTGATATGTAGAACACATAATGCCGCCATACCACCGACCATGAGCAGCATAAGTGTGTACCATCGGTCGCTTCCGCGCATACCTTGGCTAAAATTATTAGCAGAATTAAGAACCAGCGAAAATCCTACGTACTTATTACTTGCAAAAAAACGTTCGCTCCTCTCCCATGCCCATGAATCTGAATATCGCACAGCGATAGTATGTATATCGTTTTGCGTTGGTTTTAATCGCAAACGAAGGGCAGATCGTTCTCCGTAGGGTCGCATCGTTTGCTCTTCGGCGCGTGTAGGAGCGGGCTTCCCAAAATTTCCAAGAAATTTCCCATCAACATAAACTTCCGAAGCCCCGCGATGACGAATTTGCAACACCAATTCTTCATTGTAGACAGCAGTATCCACGCGAAAATGAAATCGGAACAAGCCTATTCCTGTCCAATCTTGCTTTGTGAGTTTAGATAAATGTTGAAATGAAGTGGGAATTTTCTTCCACGATGTGTCAGCGAATTCCGGAAATATCCACTCTTTGCTGACAGAAACATAGTCACCCTGATGATAACTCCACTCCATTTCGCTTAATGTTGTATCGGACACCGCTAGTCTTGACATCAAGAATGTTGGGATAGTTTGCGTAGAGTTTGTAGTCTTGGTTTGCTGAAATTTTATCCCAATATTTGTTTGTGCAAAAGCCGGACGAAGCACGGCAGAAGAAAGCACCAACAGTATCCCAAAGGCAAGAATTCCATAATACTGAGAAGATTGTTTAGTGGGTATCATACTCAAATCCCCGAGAAAAAGTTATATGCGTACAACGAATTATGTCACGAACCGTAGCTTTTTGGACAAAAACATACATACTTCTGCCAATATACGACTCGCTCCAAAGCTAACCAAATCTTTCGCAACATCAGCTTTAATGCGCTTTATCAGCCCACTCCCATGTGCAAGAGCATCGTTACACGATTTTCGTCGCTACGATGCGCAAACGGACATAGTCCGCCGTCCACACACCGTTGTCGTAGAGCGATGTAGAACGCAATAATTCTTGCGCTCGCACCGTTGCTTGCTCACGGACATCTGCGGCGACATCAACAAAAACCGCCCCACCGAACATCCTGAGCCAATTTGCCGCTCCGTCAGAGCCTTCAAGCGGAGTCGGTCGGTCAAAATGCCACAGTGCTTCCACACGGAAACCATGCTTTTCCAGAAGTGATGCGTATTCTGCCGGTGATGGGAAATAAAATCTATCAGCAATATCCCTACCTGTTATCTCGCGGAGCGCTTCCCGTGCGGCGCTGCGGATATGCGCCACATTCCCCTTTCCACCAAATTCCGCGATAAACCGCCCACCCTGCTTCAAAACCCCATGAATACTTTTCACAACGCCCTCCGCGTTAGGAATCCAATGCAGCGTCGCATTACTGAAGACCGCATCAAATGGTATTTCTTGCTGAAGAGTGTTCAGTGTGACGTTCGAGGCATCCGCTTCAAAAAAAGGAATTTCGGGGTACAATTTTCGTGCTTCCACGACCATTTCTGCCGAAGCATCCATACCGACAACCTGAGCGCCGAATTGTGCAATTTCATGCGTTAAATGAGCCGTTCCACATCCTACATCAAGGATATGTTCGCCGGATTGTGGCTTCAAAAGCGAGAGCAAATCTTTTCCGAATTGAAAAACGAAAGCATGATTGCCATCGTAGAGTGATGTATTCCAGTGTTGCATAGTGTTATCAGATAATTGTTTACGAAAAGTAATTCGTCATTATGGTTCTGTTTTTTGGAGATTTTACAGTATGCAACTTCTTCAAAAAAACAACGATGACAAAGAAAAAGCCGAAGCAAGTCTTGAATGCTGACGCTTCGGCTACAATATTATCCAGGCTATAAACAACAGGATTCCTAACAATAAAAAAGAAAACAAGTGGCATCAGTTAGGAATCCTACTTACTACAACACATCTTCGATTGCCCTTTTGATGCTTTCTCTGTCGCTAATTCTTCTCGGCGCGTCTAAGTAAGGGCAAAGAATAGTTAGGACTCCTTTTTTAAGTGTTGCGCCTGATTGTGAATGTGCTTTTAGAAGAACGCTCTTAACTGATTTGGTCAATGTTTCATATCCTTTATCTTCCTCATCCATAATTTCACCAAGAGCATCCAAAACAGCAGCAACTTCATCTTTTAGGTTTCGTAATGCCGAAGCACCGGACGGAAGCGTATCCCAATCCACATCACAGCTTAAATTGAGGTGCTTCAGCGTATTGAAATCTTCCATATACTGAGCAATAAAACGCTTCACGTCTATCTTCGTTACAACTTCCTGCTCGGCAGAAATATTGGCTTTATCATTCAGGAATTTACCAATCAGATGTGCATCCAAAATGCTGACACTGACAATTGCATTCGTACGCACATACACAAGATCGTTATGCGGTATGCGATGTTCTCCGCGAGGCGAGTGTAAGACCAGTGTTTCTTCGTTGCGTGGAGAATCCACAGCGACGACATAGCCTTCAAATTGCTGCCCACTTGTGAGTGTTATTTGGATCAGCGGTAGCGACACTTTCCGTCCTGCGTTATACTGCCCTCTGAGCAATGCTAAGTCATTCAGAATTGAATTGACCGTACGCACGGGAAGCGTCGCCAAAAACGAGTTCCATTCGTTTTGATTCATAAGACATCTTCAATTAAATGGTAAATGTTGTATGTGTAATTATCATCATTCTCAGTATTCATCAGCATTCGGAGCAGTTATCTCGTTTTTAGAACGAGGCTTCACCCAAAAACATACGACGAGGAAAAAACATAATCAAAGAAAAATCGCGGAAGTTTTCCCCAAATCATACAACGCTCTATCTTGCGCTTTGAAGAGAAACATGTATTTTTACGCTTTATCCCCTTCATTCACTTTTCCAAACTTGTATGTTCAACCGTTTATTTTCGGCAATGTGTATTGCCTACACGCTTTGTGCCTTCTTGTACTGCCAGCCTGCCACTGCGCAAGACGCGCCCAATTCCAGCACTGAACTTTCCGCAGCCGAGAGTGTTTTGGGATTAGCAAAACAACCGCACCAAACCTTTCTGAACTCCGGTTTTCTTCTTGGTTCGTCCGTCCAGCAAGATGCCGTCCATTCTCCCTTACGACACGTAGGGTTTACGGGTGGAACAGAAGTGCGCTTACGGGCGTATTCGCGGGATGTGCTGGTGGATATTGCTTCGACGATTGGCGTTGGTTTGGGCGCACCCGTTCCCGCGCAGCCGCTTAACCCGAATGCCGGAATTACGATGATTCAAAGCAACACCGCTTTGGCGCTTGGTTTTAACGCCTACCACAGTGACGACCGTACGCTTCGCCTTTTCGCCGGACCCCTCCTCAATACGATGGTACACGTCAAACTCAATAACACCTTCGGCAATAGCGCTACCGCATTCGATTTGCATTTTGCAGTCGGCGGTATGGCTCGCGCGGAGAAAGATTTTGCTTTTTTAGGCAAGCAGTGGAGAGCCTCCAGCCAACTCAATCTTCCGCTCATCGGCTTTGCGCAGCGCCCGTATTATTCAACCAATGCGCCATCCGTCATTGCCAATGAAACCTTTAGTCTCTTTGATTTCCAGACCGTCAGTGTGTTTACTTTTCCCAATATCGCATGGCAAACAGGAATAGAATTTATGCTGGGTACGGGGAATTGGTTGGGGTTAGCATATCAGTGGAATTTCTACGATTATACGCGCTTTCAGCGAGTGCAATTTGCCCGCCATGCGCTTATTCTCTCGCTTGGTGTCCGGCTTGAGTAATGCTTGTCAGTAATGGTTTAGAAACGAATCCGCACTTTTTCACGTTCTTCACTTCTTTCCCCTTCAATTTTTAAGATATATCATGCAAAAAAGACTTCTTCTAACACTCTTTTTAACCTCATCAATAATTACTTTCAGCTTGTTATCCTCCTGCGAACAACTTTTTCTCACACCTGCTCCGGCGAGCGATAATGCTTCGGTCTTTGATTCGATGTGGCAAACAATCAATGAAAAATATACCTTTTTCACGTTCAAACGCATTGATTGGAATGCTGTTCGTGCGAAGTACAGAGACCGCGCCATTGCTGCACGGAATGAACAAGAACTTTTTTCTGTCTTGGCGCAAATGCTGAACGAATTACAAGACGACCATACTAATCTTTTCGCCACGTTCAATATCTCCCGCGCACGACCATTTTTCAATGATTCTGCCAATTTTGATGCAGAAATTTTGAGTCGTGCCTACTTACGCAACCAAGAGTGGATAACGGGTTCGCTCACCAACGCCATTATCGAGCGCGGTGGCAAAAAGTACGGCTATATCCGCTATGCAAGTTTTATTTCCGGCTTAGATACTGCCTCGTGGAATACAGTTATGCGGCGTTTTCGGGCAGAAAATGTCGAAGGAATGATGATAGACATTCGCAATAATGGCGGCGGCGCAATCAATAACGTTTTCTTTTTGGCGGCGCGACTGGCAAAATCTCGCACGGAGCCTCTTTTGGAAATGACGAAAAACGGTCCCGGTTTGAATGATTACAACGCCCCGAAAAAAGTGATTATTCGCCCCGACACAGCCGCAGCAGCACAGGAATTTCGGTACATCACGAAGCGTGTGGCTGTGCTGACGGACCGCAATTCATACAGTGCGGCATCTTTCTTTCCGGCTTGCCTGAAAGCACCGGAATTTGACCACGTGCGGCTCGTGGGCGACCACACCGGCGGCGGAAGCGGTCTTCCGATTGATGCGCAAGCCCCCAACGGCTGGACATACCGCTTTTCCGGCACCAAAACGCTCATTCCCGCCGGACGCATCACCCGCGAACAAGCACTAGCGGCTGCTCCTCGCGCAAATCACGATGCAGACTGGGCTATCGGGTATAATTTTGAGTGGGGCGTTCCGGTGGATATAAAAGTCAGCATGAATCTCGCAGACCGCAGCCGCGATGCGATTATTGAGCGGGCGGTGGAGTATATTGCGACGGGAAGGTAGGAAGGACAGTCTATAAAGCGATTTCTTTATAAAAAACTTCTTGTACACTCTACAAAACCTATTGTACACTTCACACGATATGATTGGGTAGTTTTCTCTGTTTAGGACGATTTACTCTCAACTTACTTATTCCATACAATGAAAACGTTAATTCAAATTTTATACACTGTCAGTATTCTGCTTTCTAATATTCGCAGTACGGCACAGCCTCGTGAGGCGGTGGATTCGCTCAAAAGAATATTACTTCCTCAATTGTCTGTATTGTCCTGCGATATTACCCCAACAAATGCGGTCGTAAGAATTATTGTACCCACAGGGTCACAGGACTTCTTTCGCACTATTCTTCCCGGTATTCTGGGAAGTGGATCAATTTTCTATCGGATTGATGAAAGTAACAGTTATTTGCGAAACAGCTCTATAACCTATTATAGTTTTTGTAAAAATTATATTGAAACAAGAGAAAATAAAATTGCTCCTGATGCTACTTCTCGATTATTGCATCTAATAATACATGATATAAAACCAAGCAAAACCTATTCCGTATCTGTTTTTAATAGTATCATCTTTGCGGGTGGAGGAAATGACCTTCAGACATTTCAATCATCTACTAGCACAATTTCTTTCACGACACCAGCCCTTACTTCCTCAAATGCTCCTGTCGTAAGTCCAGCTACCTCTGTTAGCACGAACGGCTTTATCCTGCAATGGACACAACCAACGCCAAAACCGCAATTTTATAGAATAGAGCTTGCTATTGATAGCCTTTTCCGGCAACTTCTAGAAACAACTTCTTGGAGAATGCCGAATGATTCCAGCGTGATAATTTCAGGGCTTCAAGCCAATACTCGATATTTTTACCGTATTCGTGCTGTCCGTGCAGGACAGCCAGATATTCTTTCCGCAGTCAGTAGCGAGCGTACACTTGCCAGCGCTGCGATGAGTAGTTTCAGCGCTGCCGGAGCAAGTTTGTTCGATGTTGCATCGTCTTTTCGTGGTCTGAACTACGATGATTTTTGTTCCAGCCCAAGTCCGCATTATTCCTACTCCACAGGAGTAAGTCTATCTTTTGCACAAATGGATTCCGTGCTTGCCGTGCTACTGAGAAACGGAATACCTGTGACCCAAGCATGGATGCAGGATAACTCCACTTGCGACGGTAAGAATAACGGAGCATCGGAACTGCGTATCAAATTGCTCGTGGATAATAGCCGCGTTCAATCATTTGGCTTTAGTAAACGCTATAATGATTGGGCAAGTTCTTGTCTTTGCAGGAAATATAGGGTTTATACAAACTTTACACCAACATCTGTACAGCAGCAGATTGAACCGATTGATTTCACTGGCAGCATCTCCCCAAATCCTGCAACCGAGGCCGCAACAATGACCTTTACGCTGCCTTCGGCTTCGCAGGCTCATATCAGTTTGTTCGATGCTCTGGGTCAGGAAATCCGTACTCTTGCCGATGGATTCTATCCGACGGGGCAGAACAGCGTTTCGTTCAGCACGGAAGACCTATCTTCAGGCATCTACTTTGTTCGGTGCAACGTTGGTGGGCAAGTTCTGGTGCGGCGTTTGGCGGTGGTTCGGTAAACCATCAACAGGCATTATTCCCACATCCGTTGCACACCATACCCATCAAACGCCGCATCACTGCTGATGATAGGAATACGCTCGGTTAGCGCTTGGGCAATGATGATGCGGTCGAAGGGGTCTTTGTGATGGTGAGGCAAGGTCAGAAGGTGCGAAATATGGGCAAGTTCCAAGGGCAAAAGCGTAATAATTCCGCGCTGACAATGCTCTTCAACAATTCTATCGGGTGTATGATCTATGTGGAGTTTTCCCCGTGAGTATTTTATCATCATCTCCCAAGGCGATACGATACTGAGCAAAAGCGATGCTCTACGCATCTCTGCAAGCACAGAAGGCGCAATGCGACTTGGTTCAGAAAACATCCAGATAAAAACTTGTGTATCAAGTAAAACGGTCATTCGACATACTCCGCAAACTCTTCCGGAGTATCGTTAAAATCGTCCGCCATGTATGTTACCGAACCAAGAAACAAACCAAATTTCTCCTCGTTTGTAGATATAGTCGGCAGACGATCATTCGACTGCAACGATGACGGAGAGGCACGTTCAATACATTTCACGATAAAAGCATCCAAGGAAACACCCTCCGAAGCAGCATATTTTCGTGCTTGCTCAAGGATGTTCGGCGGTAAATCCAGTGTTACAGACATACTGTTTTCCTTTCGATGGGATATATCAACCATGAAGAATTCTACTGTTTTCTTTCGTCACTCCAATATACGAAAATACCAACAACAGAGCATAAACACTATTCCCAAAAGCACTCTACTCCCACATCCGTTGCACACCATACCCATCAAACGCCGCATCACTGCTGATGATAGGAATACGCTCGGTTAGCGCTTGGGCAATGATGATGCGGTCGAAAGGGTCGCGGTGGTGAAGAGGTAACGTTTCGACAGTAGCGAGGTATTTTGCTGTGATCGGGAGAAATTCAAGGAGTTGTTCATATCCTCGCATAATTTCTTGAATGGATTTCCCTAAATGAAGCTTACCAATAGACACTTTTATTGCCATTTCCCAAGGTGTGGCGACACTGACACAGAGTTGAACATCTTGTGATGTAATCACCTCTAATACTGCCGAAGGTAGTTGCGTCAGGGGGTAATTCATCATCCACATAAACACGTTGGTATCAAGAAGAATTCGACTCATTCCATATACTCCTTGAAATCCTCCAACGGTGCATCAAAATCATCTGCCATGTATAAAACTACGCCCGGAAACAACCCTAATGGACTTGGTTTGATTGTTTGTTGAGTTGGCAGTGATACAGATTCTTCCAATTCAGGGTTATGCTTATTTGTCATCATTTCTAGTGTCTTGGCAACAAGCATATCCAAGGAAACACCCTCCGAAGCAGCATATTTTCGTGCTTGCTCAAGGATGTTCGGCGGTAAATCCAGTGTTACAGACATACTGTTTTCCTTTCGATGGGATATATCAACCATGAAGAATTCTACTGTTTTCTTTCGTCACTCCAATATACGAAAATACCAACAACAGAGCATAAACACTATTCCCAAAAGCACTCTACTCCCACATCCGTTGCACACCATACCCATCAAACGCCGCATCACTGCTGATGATAGGAATACGCTCGGTTAGCGCTTGGGCAATGATGATGCGGTCGAAAGGGTCGCGGTGGTGAAGAGGTAACGTTTCGACAGTAGCGAGGTATTTTGCTGTGATCGGGAGAAACGTTATCACGTCATCATACAAAGCCATAAATTCTTGTACACTATGGCGCGTTGCTAATTTTCCGATAGACTTTTTAATTGCCATCTCCCAAGGCGTAGCAATGCTGACCAACAAATTTGTACGGACATCAGTAATGATTTGTACAACGTTATGAGGTAGAACTTCGGGTGAATCAGTGAGCCAAATAAATGCCTGTGTATCCAATAGAACCCTCATTCCATATACTCCTTCAAGTCCTCCAATGGCGCATTAAAATCTTCAGCCATAAACACGACCGTACCCCGCATACGACCTAGTATATCATTACCCTTGTGGGGCTGTTCACGCGGCAATTCGTTCTTCAGCATCCGAAGAAGTAGTTCATTGAGCGAAACACCCTCCGAAGCAGCATATTTTCGTGCTTGCTCAAGGATGTTCGGCGGTAAATCCAGTGTTACGGACATAGTGTTTTCTCCTTGTTGATGAGAATGATTTGATGAGACAACGAACAATCATCATCTACCTCAATAACCACTTGAATTCAAGCCAATATACAAAATTCTTTCAAGGCATCTACACTTCAGCACAAATGCGTATTTTAGGATAAATTCGATTCTTCCACGTCCAAAGGAACACAATCAATGGAAACAAACAAAGCCGAAAGCGCACAGTTGGTACTCAAACTCTACGAACTTCGCCGCGACCCCGAAATGCGTGAAGCCCGCGAATGGTATTTCACAAAATTCAAACCCCAAAGCGCCGAAGAAATCATCAAATTGCTGACCGAAAGTTTTGAGGGAAGCCGCTATTATCGCATGGTAACGAGTTATTGGGATATGGCTGCGTCGCTCGTCAATAATGGTGCGATTGACCGCACCGTATTTTTAGATGCCAATACGGAACACGTGGCTATTTTTGCTCGTGTTCATCCGTTTGTCGCTGAGTTACAAAGGCTGTACCGTCCGACGTATTTGAAGCAGTTGGAAACGCTCGTGATGAGTATTCCTGATGTCGAAAAACTCCTCGCAGGGCGCACAAAACTTCTTGATTCATGGAACAATGCAGCACAAAAAGGCGGTGATGTAGGGTTTCGGTAGAATTATCAAAAACGACAAACTGGATATAAGAATGAATACTTTCCGGTGGGAGATATGTTTCGGTAGAATTATCAAAAACGACAAACCCGCGCTATTGCTCATAAATAAGCCGTAGCGCGGGTTTATTGCTCTGAAGTTAGGTGCTTACAAAATTATTGTAAACTATCTGCACAGAAAGAAATGTCTGCGCCACTCATGAAATCTAACTCCCGTAACACGGGCACTCTTGCCTGTGCTTAAAAACCATGACCGTCCGAATACTTAAATCGAAATTTACCCTTCAATTTGCTCATCACCGCGACTTTGCCCATCACCGCGATCATCGCTGTCAGAGACAGCATTTTCCCTTAGTTCTTCTTCTGTATCCCAAATCGGCACCAAAAGCCGCTTCCAGCTTCCCCATTGGTAAATTTTTGCCACGATGAAAAGAAATATCGCCCCGGGAATTGCTGTATCCAAAAACAGCCACAAAGCTCTTGGTTGCTCGCTGGTAACACGAAAAAGCGACGGCGTTTGGAAAACAGAATTACTCTCGGTAACAAGCAATGCCGACAGCACATTATTTGCCGCATGAGCGCCAATCGCCAATTCAATACTATCATCCATCAGCGTTGCTATGCCCAGTATCAAACCAATGCCGATATAGCTAATCATCGTTACCCAACCGTATGCACTCACTTCAGGGTTTGCGCCGTGTAATAACCCAAACCCTACCGATGTCAGCAAAAGCGGCTGCCAGACCCGCTTGGAAACAAGTGCACTTGTCTGCATCAAGTACCCCCGAAATGCCAATTCCTCCGCAGCCGCTTGAAGCGGTATCAAAGCAAGAGCAACGACAAGCAATAACAGCCATTGCACGGGGTCAAACGCCCATGTATAGCGCTCCGGCTCAAGCGCGTACTGCAAAGCAGCATCAGCAAGAAGAATTGCGCCCCAAACAAGCGCTCCCATGCCTATTTTTGCCCAGTTGATATGCTGATGCGGAGTGATAATCGTCATCCACCGCCGCTCGTGCTGCCGCTCCACCTGACGACATATACCATAGAGCAACGTGACAAACGGCAACAACATAGCAACCAAGCCCAAGGCAGGAGGCTTAACCGAACTAAAGATGTTCTCTCCTGCGCTGCTGTCGCCCGCTAAAAGAATAATGGGCAAAGAAAGAATCGAACCCGGAATAGTCCATAAAAATGCAAACAACTCAACCTTAAACCACCGAAAAGGAGAGTTGATGCCGTTTTTAGCGAGGTCAAGAAAAGGAAGTGAAGAGCGCATTGGAAAAACTATGAATGAAGCAATTGAAAAAAGTCCGTTTAGGAAATTACCATCGTTCCGGTTTGCCAGCGCCAAAGCGTGTTCATGTCAATCAGCACCAATTTAGGATTGCGGCTGGCGCTTTCTCGTGCCTCTTGTGTAAAGGTACTTGTTGTTACGATATACCCACGCCAAGCCTCATTCTCTTCCACAACGCCTTTGAGTTGTTGGATAATCGGACGACCGACCGGATTTTCGGGTGCATTTCGTTTGCATTGTACAACAATCAAGCCTTCCGGATGCCGCACAAAACCGTCCACACCCGCATCATTACTTTGCTTTGTTACCCACGCTGTTAAACCGGCACTTTGAAAAAATGACATCACGTGCTGTTCAAATTGATACGGCTCTAATCGGAGCAAGGCTTGTTGTAGGGCAATCTGTTCTTCGGGCAGCCCCTCGTAATGGTGTGGAGCTGTGGGCTTTTGCATCATTGCTTTGCGTAAATCGGCTTTTGTACGGCGTAAAATCTCATCGTGCGTTATCATTGCTCCGATAAAAGCGACATATTCCCCTGCACTTTTATTCGTCAATACGGCATCAATCACCGAACTCACTCCTGCAGCACCCAGAAACACCAGCAATAGTGCGGGTGCGCCGATTGCCGTTCCTAAACCCGCAATACCAACACCTGCTCCGCCCAACACAGTCGAAGCAGCAAGCGTTACGGGAATAGCAATTTTGATGGGCAACGGCAAATTACTGTTTTTGTAATTATGAAATGCCTCCCCAACGCTTCGTCCGAGCGCTTGCGCCGTCTTTTTTGCATCAATACTTCCGGATATAACACGAAATTTATCGGCAGCATCGGCATCAGAAGCAAGGTCAATGCGCACTCGCGCCAGCCAAGCGAGCAAATCCGCACGGTCTTCTTCGGTCGAGCAAGATTCCACCGCTTTGACAAAAAGAGATGCAACCCATTCTCGAATTTTCTCAACGATAACACTGTCCTCAGCCGCATCAGAAAGGTTATCTTTGACCGATTCCACTGCGCGTGAAGCTGATTCTTTCAAGCGCTCTGCTTTATCCAGCAGCGAAGTTTTTGCTTTAGCAAGGGCAAAAGGATTTTCCATACTACTTTCGGAAAATAGATAAAGTTTTTAAGAATAAACAACAAGAATGGTCAAGTAATCAATATCCGCTTCCGTGCTTCTCAGGTACGTTATTTTTTCATTGCAAAGGTAATGGGTTTGACGATTTGCTCGGAAAGCAAGGCAGTTCGGCGCTCGGCGCTCCAAATTTCAATATCCGGCAAATCCTCGCATTGACGACATTCTAACTCAAACATAAGTCCCGATGCGGTTTTCTGAATAGTGACATGACGAATAATTGCCTGCCGACGGCGGTCTAATCCTTCGGCTATACGCAGTATTCCGGCAAAAAAACAAACAAGCGCTCGTTTCGCACTCGGCACACGTTGAAAGTTCTCGTGTTTTGGTTTAGGATGGCTTTTACGATGATACCGCGCAATATTCGCAATAAGTTCTTCTTCGTCATTGGTAAAACCCAAAAGCGGTGAATTACGGATGATGTAATACGAATGTTTATGGTGCTGGTCGGAAGAGATGTGATACCCAACATCGTGTAGTAATGCTGCGGCTTCCAGAAGTTCGCGGTCTGTTTCAGAATAAGAATGAAGCCCTTGTGCTTTCAGTTCATCGAAAATTTGAACCGAGAGATTCCGCACGTGTTCTGCGTGTCGCTGGTCAATTTGGCAGGTATCACAAAGATTTTTCACGCTGGCGTACCGAAGCTGGCTGAGGTGATGGTAGCGCTCAATATCAAACTGCTTTTGGTAATAATCCAGCAAAATTCCTTCGCGCAAGGCATAGTCGGAAATTGTCAATTCGCGTATGCCAAGCCGCGTGATAGCTTGCTCCAAAATAAGTGCGCCACCCACAATAATATCGGCTCGTTTGGCATCCATTCCCGGAATTTCCATACGCTTTTTCGAGGTTTTTGCCTGTAAAACTGACTCAATCGCCGACAGCATCTCGCTTTGCGAAAGCGTAACACCATTCAGTGATTCTCCGTCTTCTTCGTCCGGCAAACGATTTTTTTGCGCTAATGCAATTGCAGCCAGTGTTTGTGCGGTTCCCGAACTTGCCACCGCTTTATCAAAACCGCAAACTTGAATCGAACGAAAGACCAGCGCCCATTCGCCACGAATAAAATCTCGACAATCTTTGATTGCCTTCGTGGAAAGACGCTCCTCATTAAAAAAACGTTGTGTAAGGCGGATTGCGCCCAGTTTCGCACTGTGTCCGTAGAGCATTTCCCCGCGCAGCCCGACAATCGTTTCAGTCGAACCGCCACCAATATCAATCACCAGCGCTTTCGTGTCCAAAATTGGTAAGGCTTGCAATACACCGAGATAAATAAGACGTGCTTCCTCGTTTCCCGAAACTACTTCAATCGCAATGCCGGTTTCTTCTTGGACTTTACGAACAAAGTCATCGCGGTTTAATGCCTCGCGCATGGCACTTGTGCCAATGGCTCGGACAGGAGCATTTGCTTGAGCAGACATCCGTGCGAAGCGCTTCATAGCAGTAATTCCACGCTCCATCGCTTCCGGCGAGATATACTTCATATCGCTTGTTGATTCCCCAAGCCGCACATTTTCTTTATCGCGGGAAAAAATCGTAAAAACGCCTTTGGCATTAACACTGGCAACAACGGCATGAAAAGAATTTGTCCCCACATCAATCGCAGTAACAAAGCCGTTTTGCGGTGTTTTGGATAACGACTCTGAATCCGGTGTACCGTTTGGCAACACACCATTCCGAAGATTTTTGCTCATAACAACATTGGTGGTAGAGGTGGTGTATAGGCAGGTGGTAAAATTATGAAACAACGAGTCAAACGCCGTTACAATGCGGTTAATTGGTCTTCCCGTTAGCTTATTCTCAATCCTTTCGCTCGGCATCGCCTTGCAGCACAACAACGCCATCACGCTTATACAGCACTTTGTCGTTCATTGTTTTTTGGTCTTCCGGGGCTGTGCCGATAAACCGCCGCAATATCCCCTTTAGTGCAACAAACACGAATGTCAGTGCAATAAAAGCAATAATGGTCAGCAAAATAAACCGCGCCATAACGTATCTCTGAAATGTATCTCTGAAATAACTCTCGAAAATAGAATTGTGAAAAAGATCACACACAAAAATTAGGGAAAGTTTGGCACGTGGCAAAGGAATTGAGCATAATAAAAACAGAGCATCCGATTAGGCGTTATTTTTTCTTGCTACTGAAAAAGAAATCTTGAATTCAACAAAGTTTTCTTCATGGAAAACCAAAGCAAAAAAATTGCACCTTGATGAATTCAAGTTGGAAAGTTTCGTAACATCCGTCACTATTGACGCTCGTACAGTTAAAGGTCTAACAGCGATTAAGAATCAGCATATTCCTAATTTAATTACGGTGGACTCCTAGATATATCTTCTATGGGATTTGCTCGCCGCCAAGAAGTGAGGGAGGAATTTGCACATTTCGTCATTGCTAAAGCCATGACGGAGTTAATTCTTGAATACAGGATGAAATGTTTACGTGTATTCGGAAATATTTCTCTTTTCCGGATGCACTTCATTATATTGCTATTCCTAAACATACTATTTATTCTCCAATTTTGCGTATGCGTTACTCTTTCATTTCCCTGTGCTTATTAACTTTGTTAATATGTTTTGTTTCTCAAGGCTTTGGGCAAATCCCTTTGAATGGTAGTTTTGAACGCTATGAACGTACAAACTTCAAACCAGCCTTGTGGAGAGTGGAGGGTCCAAGCGATATTAGCGTAGATACAGTAATTGCACATAGCGGCAAGGCTAGTTTGAAAATATCCACCGCCCGCACAGGCAAAGATAATGCTAGGGGATATCTGGGTGGTACGGTTTCTACTGATGCTATTCCTATGACTTTGCTAAAAAATAAGCGTTGTCGGATTAGTAGTTTTATCAAAACCCAAGATGTTCTACCAGAGAAAACACGTTACGTCGGTTTTCTTATATCAATATACGATACTCGGGGTCGGAATTGTTTATATCAATTTACAGACTCTTCCCTTTTTCGTGGTACGCAAGATTGGACATTACACACCGTAGAATTTTTTGTTCCCGATTCTGCCGCTACTCTATCGTGGGGTCCTTCGTTTACAGGAAGAGGTACTGTATGGTATGACGATGTACGAATTGAAATTGACGGCAAAGAGTTGAAGGACATACAACTAGAAGCGCCCACTAAGACTCAGACTGCTTGGCTGCAAAAAAATGTTGTTGTTTTGAACGACGAAAATACAACAAACCGAAATGCAAATCTTACCGCATTAAAAAAAGAAATTGGATCGGCAAAAATTATCGGGCTTGGCGAAGCTACCCACGGAACAAGTGAGTTTTTTACGATGAAACACCGATTGCTGGAATACCTTGCCAATGAGACGAATGTGGGCGTTTTTGCAATAGAAGCCTATATGCCGGAAGCGTACAAAGTTAATGATTATGTCCTTCATGGGAAAGGCACACCTGAAGATTGTGTTTATGGTATGGGGTTCTGGACATGGCGGAATGAAGAAGTTGTCAACCTCATCAAATGGATGAAAACATATAACGACACACACACGAAAAAAATCCGCTTTGAGGGGTTCGATATGCAATCCTCCACGCAAGCACTTGAAAATATTCGCGCCTTTATCCTCCGGCAATCCGACAGCACTATCAAATCGGAATGTGATACCCTGAGCAAAAACGTGGAAACAGTAGAGACAGCGATGCAACAAGGAACAATAACTGCTCCTTTGGTTGCAGCAGCAATACAAAACGCACAAAAATTCTATACTCGTTTATCATCCGCCATCTCGGCAAACAAACCATCACCAGAAAAAGAGCGCATTATTCAAGATTGCCGCATCGTTCTGCAAGCGATGACCATAATTTCTCTTAATGTCGCTCAAGAACCTACTGCTGTTACCAGTACATATCGCGATTCCTGTATGGCGGAGAATATTCGTTGGATAGCTTCACAAATAAAACCAGATGAGCGTATTGTCCTGTGGGCACATAATGGGCATATCATGAAAAGCCGCCAAGCCAAAATTATAAACGGAATGGGCGGGTTTTTAGACAATATGTTCGGAAAAAACTATTACTCATTAGGGTTTTTATGCGGTAATGGCTCATATACCGCCTATAATTTTGATTCTAATAAGGTTGTTAGAAATAATACTCTTATTGAACCTTACACGGGAACAGTTGAAGAGTATTTTCGGGCAGCAGGTGTTTCTTCAGCAATCCTTTTCACAAAACGTATTACTCGCCAAAGCCCATTAGCACAATGGCTCACCACACCATTTGAATTACGCTCAATTGGCTCCGTAGCAGAAGAGCAGCAATTCTTCACTTGTAATCTTCCAAAAAGCTACGATGCCCTTTTGTATATTGACAAGACAACATCGTCAAAACTGTTGCCGCCAAAATTGAAAAAATAGTTACCCTCACAATCGTATGTGCTACTCCTCTATTGTTTGCAGTTTATCAATCGCTTTCTTGAGCATGATATTTCTTGTTTCCCAAGCTCTTAGCCAAATTTCATTGAATGGCAGTTTTGAGCGATACAACCGTACATATTTTCTACCAGCGCTATGGTCAGTGAGTGGTGATAGCCAGATTAGTATTGATACAACAATAGCGAAACACGGTAAGGCTTCTCTCAAAATAGCCTCAAATCGCATTGGCAGAGATAGCATCAGAAGATATTATCCCTCCGGTTTAGCGACAGCCCATGAAATTCCGATTTCTATCGTCAAAAATAAACGCTGCCGTATTAGTGGCTACATCAAAACGCAGGATGTACGTGCTGATAGTAATACACAACGAGTAGGGTTCTTTGTAAAAATGTATAACAAAAATGGTGAGAATTTTTATGTCCATGTAAGCGATTCCTCTACTTTTCGCCGCACAAATGATTGGCAATTTCACAGCGTTAATTTTAGCGTTCCTGATTCTGCCGTAATGTTGCTTTGGGGAGCAGCATTTATCGGTTCCGGTACGGTGTGGTATGACAATCTTACCGTAACAGTAGATGGCAAAGTCCTAGATGACCCGGAAATAGCACCGCCATCACCTCAAGAAACTCGGTGGATACAACAAAATGTCAAGCTATTAAATAGTGATGGCATCTCACAAACAAACATTGCACTGACAACACTTAAAAAAGAGAGCAACACTGCAAAAATTATTGCTCTTGGAGAAGCTACACACGGAACGAGTGAATTTTTTTCGATGAAACACCGATTGCTGGAATACCTTGCCAATGAGACAAATGTGGGCGTTTTTGCAATAGAAGCCTATATGCCGGAAGCGTACAAAGTCAATGATTATGTTCTGCACGGTAAAGGCACACCTGAAGATTGTGTTTATGGTATGCAATTTTGGACTTGGCGAAATGAAGAAGTTGTGAACCTTATCAAGTGGATGAAAGAATATAATGACAATCATGCAAAGAAAATCCGTTTTTGGGGATTTGATATGCAATCATCACAACAGGCACGGGAGAATATTCGCACTTTTGTTAGCCAGACAGATAGTGCATTCTTACCTAGATACAATAACCTCAATAACATCATTGAAAATATAGAGAATACAATGAATAGCGGTATGCTGCCCGATTCACTCATTCAAGTAGCAATCACACAGGCGAAAGAAACCTATCAAATTCTTTCAGAACGAGCCAAACAATATGCGCAATACGCTCCGACTTCGGAAATACAGCGTATTATCCAAGATTGCCGTATTGTCATTCAATCCCTCACTATTCTACGATTATCTGAAAGGGAAAGTAATACCTATCGTGACTCCTGCATGGCAGAAAATATTCGTTGGATAGCTTCACAAACGAAACCCGATGAGCGAATTGTCCTGTGGGCACATAATGGCCATATTATGAAAAGCCCTCAAACAGAAGGAATCACCATGATGGGAGAATATCTGAACAAAATGTTCGGAAAGCAATACTATACCATAGGTTTTTCTTGTGGTAGCGGCTCGTACACGGCATATAACTTTGATTCTAGTAAAGTTGTTCGTACAAATAGATTGACCGAGCCACATACAGGAACAATAGAAAGCTACTTTCAATCGGCAAATATTAGCTCTGGTCTTTTCCTTACTAAAAATATTACGAAAACAAGCCCTGTATATTTTTGGTCAACAACCCCTTTAGAACTTCGTTCTATCGGCTCTGTGGCAGAAAAACAGCAATATCACGTAAGTTTGTTTCCCAAATATTTTGATGCCTTCATTTATATTGCCAATACAACCGCATCAAAACTTCTACCTCCTCGACAAAAAAGATAATAGCAGAAAGCCCCGTGTAAAAATTCACTCAATCTGTACACGACCTGCTAGCCAATAGCAATCAACAATTCACGGAGTTTTTGACAGGCGTGAAGCAAATCTGCGCGGTTGTTTGCTGACTTTATCCACTGCGGTAAACGGCTGATATAGCTCGCATTGCGCCAACCATATTCATTCGGACGACGCTCACGAAGTCCCACAGCGATGTAGGCTTCGAGATAGTCTAAATGCCCCCCGTTGTACGCCCAGAAAATATGCCCACACGCCGGAACTTGCAGCCAAAGCGGATAATGAAAAAACCAATCATGCTCCGCTCCAATCCACGCCATTTTCTTGTCTGTCAGGTTTCTTTTGGGGGCTTTGCGGCTATAATAAATCCCCGGAGAGCCTCTCCAAATCTCATTTTTACCACAATGCACACACGAAAAACGTACTTTTCCCTCCATACCAAAAACCTTTGCACGGCGCTCACACTGCGGACAGCAAACAAGAAACTCACTCCCAAATTGCTCAATAGTAAGCAGTTCATCCTGAAAGCGCTGAGAATAATCAAGAATTTTCATAGCTCGCTCTCAATACGGTTTCAATACCTTCCAATTCACTTCTGAGACGGCTCCGCATCTCGTTTGCATAAGGGTTAAAACGGTGCATACCAATGAGCAACTCCATCGAGTCACTATACGACATTTCTTTCATCGAAAGCAAATGTTTGAAACTTTGGGCATCAATCGGCGAAGGCTGAATACCGATATTTCCCAGCACCCGCCCCAAAAGCTGCGTCAAACAAAGATTGTAGGCAGTGACACGATCGTGTTCATCCGCGCTCATGACTATTGGTCGTGCTTGCTGCCGCTCGGCAATGTACCGTTCCCAAAAATTCAACAGCGCCATTTCATGCGGTGTAGCATCGTCTTCCGGGCAAAGAACAAAGGGTAAATTCGCCCAACCGTCTTTCGCAGACACAGGTCCAAACATCGGATGCGTCGGTAAAATCGGTGCTTTATGGCGGAGATATTGACGCAAGACCTTTGCAGGATGAATTTTTACCGAACACACATCCAAAACGGGCGTTCCATCGGGCAAAAGCGGCTCTATTGCTTGCACGACAGATGTAAAAGCGACAATCGGTACACAGACAAAAAGACAGTCCGCTGTAACAACTTCACTAAGCGCAACCGATGCTAAACTCGGATGAAGAGTATGTTTATCAAGATTCGGTTCAAAGATGCGAACATGAAAATCCAGAGAAAGCGAGGTGGCAAGGAGCTTGCCAAAACGCCCGTAGCCGATTATTCCGACAGATGTGATGTTCATTGGGTCATTGATTGTTTGGTCATTAGCCATTGGCTATTTGTCATTAGTTTTTTGTGGCACGTCGTTCCACGCCATTGAGGAAATACGCCATTCTACGCCGTTTGGAGTTTCTAAATGAATGAGTTGAATAGAATTGACCCCGACACTAAACGGCTCAGGAGAAGCAGCATCAAAACGTGCTTCATATCTGCTGAAAACGTGTGCAATGTTCCCAACAATTTCTATTGTTCGTGCTATTTCCTGCTCGTGAAACTCCTTGACCTGCCCAGAAGAAATTGCAGTCTGCACCGCTTGAATAAAGCCCTCAAGCGTCAGAACCACAGGAGCAGCCGGATTATTGTTGTTAATGAGCAATGCTTCAGGCAAAAAATGCCCCCGAAGTCGCTCAAATGTTGGCTTCTCGCCTGATTGGAAGCAAATACTTTCGTAGAGCGACGGCAGGAGTGTTTCGATTTGACTATGAGTTTCCATCACAATTCCTTATTGTCATTGTTTCTGTTTGTATCCATTTATTTCACTGTTAAGCCGCGAGATCGAAGATAATATCCGATGTTTGTTCCCGTTGAATCAGCAATGAGTTCTACACCACGTAATAAGCGATCAAACGAGGAAAGTTTCATAAAATCCGTTTGGTCAGCATACAACCTTAGCAATACTCGCTTCCCCACTAGAAGCGAGTCTGCAAAACGTTTAGCTTGCTCTGCCAGCACCAGCACAGAATCAAGCGATATATTGCGAGAACGTGCTTGTTTTTGCGCTCGTTGACGATTACGATCAAAAGTATCAATGGTATCTTTAGGGTCTGGCATCCGAAGGCGAACTTTGAACACATTGCTTCGATATTTGACCAAATAAGTGTCGCCGTCAATTACGCGAATAACTTTTGCTTTCAAACTATCACGAATACGAAAGGCTTGAGAATATAGATTATTCACTGTGAGTAGCGACAGAAAACCAGTACAGAAGAAGATGAACAAGCGCATAAAACCTGGAGAGGAATAAAGGTGATAGAGAGACATATTTTCGCGTAACTTTGAGTCTTTGACTAAAAATCTTCAAAACGCAGTGATAAAGCCAAACTTGGCTGTGCTTGTCCATTGATAAGGGCGTATTGCGCTCGGAACTGAAGATTCCATTGCCGTACAATTTCAATCCCCGCTGTAAGCGTCAGAATGAAGCGATTATCAGGTATCCCACCCAGAAATTGTGGGCGATCGTTGTCAATGGCTTGAAAAGTTGTGGTATCTCTGCGCAACGTTTGTAAGGGATCAGCACCAACATTAGTAAGCAATACACCATTTACATCTACCGTATTTTTCCCATGACGAAGCCATGCAGCCCTTAAAGAAATTGGATAGCGTCCACCATACCACCAGCGCATTTGTGCAACAATCTCATCGGAATTCGGCAGAAGATGTCCGGCAAACAAGATTCCATCATTCACGACAGCATTTTGTCGGTCAAAATGTGTATATGTGTAAGGCTCGACACGAGAGTATTCGCAAAGCATATCTATCGGTACTTTCCAGCCGAAGGTCTGTGGTAAAACCATAACTCCAATGTTCCATGCCCATTTATTTGCCCACCAAGGCTGACCAACTCTCGACATACTCAGGTCATCCAATAAAAAGGTTGATTTTATTTGTATGCCGGAAATCGGACGGACAGTAGCATCAAGGGCAATTTGAAAATTGTCTCGGTCGCGCAAATCATTGGTAATATTGCGCAAAAAGCTCACCGGTAAAGCATACGCCAAATCAACATTACGCCTCGAATAAATAACGAGTTCATTGAATCCAATTTCACCCCATGACTCCCGAAAAGCGAAACGGTGATGAATCATAAATTTGTCAGCAATCGGGGTCATTGCACCATGCGACAGTGGGTTTGGTTCCGGCTGTCCAAGCAAAGAGAAGTGTGTTGCGCGATACTCGAAACCACGAAAGCGAGCACCAAGCGAGATTGCATCCGCAGGAAGAGCATTTGTGGACATGATAGAACGCATCCCATATCCAGAGCCAATTTGCCGCATTTCTCGTCCTGCAATCGCATAAAACCAATCTTTGTCAAAGCGCATATGAGATTCGGTCGATTCAAAAAAACGATGATCTATCACACGAAATTGAAAACTCTGATTGAGCAAAGGGTCATCGTATAAAAACAATGGAGTACCGCCAAATGTCCGCCCCGTCTGAGCTTGCAACGTAAAGCCAAGGAGATTGGAGACTGTTCCCGAAATCCGCCCGCCAATTGCGGCAAGAAACGCTACTGTTTGGTCTCGTTCCACAGGTGGTGAACCTGTAACAGGCATTATTGCCGTTTGTACGCCTGATTGATACCTTCCTTCCATACGCAAAAAAGGAATAATTCTAAGCGTCAACATACTATCGCGCACAGAATAGAAAAACTTTTCACTGTCATTGAAAAGGTGAGAAAAAAGCAATGCTGTTGTGTCGCTTGGACTGAGAATTAAGCTGGAACGCTCTATTGGAGATGTTGATTGTTGTGCTTCAAATTCCCGCTCAAACCGCAGAAGAACAGATTTTTCGGCGCTGGATAAGGTAGAATCATGTTTACGGACAGATTGCAGTGCCGTCATAATTTCTTTCCGTTGAAGCGGTAAGGATGAAGTCGAGATATCCGCAGGCAAAATTCCTTGTGCTTCCCAGCGTTGAAGCGCTCCATAAATAGGATGAGCAACAGGAATATGTTCGACCTGCGACTGTAGCGTGCCAACTGCAAAAAAATACAGCACACTCACAGATATGAGCCATAATGATTGAGGAAAGAAACAGATTCTCATAACCTATTGCTAAAATACAGTGAGAGCCTGGCTTTTAGACCAGTCTCTCACGAATTGACAAAATGAATAATTCATCGTTGCTGATTATCATCGCTGATTATCACTGCTGAAGCGAAACCGATTCTTTATGAATATCGGCAAAAAGCGCTTTCACGAAATCATCTCCCAAGCCCAATTTTCCACCTTGTGCAAGGCGTTTTTGCATGATGTCCTCCCAACGTGCAGGCTGCAAAACGTCCATTCTATTGTGCTTTTTGTATTCGCCGATTTCTCGGACAATGTTCATCCGTGCTGCCAAAAGCTCCATAAACTCTGCATCCAAGCGGTCTATAGCCGAGCGAAGCGTGTCGAGTTTTGATGTGTCGTCGTGCGTTGTCGCTCCGTAAGCAGGCTGCCACGTGAGATTGTCGAGCATTTCTTTGAGCGCTTCCGGCGTAAGCTGTTGTGCGGCATCCGTCCACGCATTATCGGGGTCAATGTGTGATTCGATAATAAACCCGTTCATACCCAAATCAAGCGCTTTCTGAGACACTTCAGCTAATAGCGCACGTTTGCCCGTGATATGGCTTGGGTCGTTGATAAGCGGCATATTTGGGAGGCGCTCGCGGAATTGCATCGGAATCGCCCACGTCGGATTGTTGCGGAATTTGCTTTTTTCATGCGTGGAAAATCCACGATGAATACCGATAAGTTTATTAATACCAACCCTGTAAACCCGCTCCATTGCACCAATCCAAAGTTCCAAATCAGGGCTAATCGGATTTTTGACCATCATCCCAACGTCCGTTCCACGCGCTGCGTCGGCGATTTCTTGCACCGAAAAAGGATTTCCCGTTGTGCGAGCGCCAATCCAAAGAATATCAACGCCGTGCTTCAAACAATCTTCCACGTGCTGCGCCGTTGCTACTTCCACCGCCATCATCAATCCTGTTTCTTCTTTGGCTTTTTGCAGCCATTGAAGCGCTTTTACGCCATGTCCCTCGAAGCCACCCGCACGTGTACGAGGTTTCCAGACACCGGCACGGTACACGCTTGCTTTACCTGTTGCAGCAATGCGTCGCGCCGTTTCCAAGACCTGCTCTTCTGTTTCGGCACTGCACGGACCGGAAATCAGCAAATACTCTTTTGGTGTTTTCGGTGCGGGCGGGATCCACTTTTGCCAAGCAGGAACGGTCATTTCGCCGGAATCGTGTTTTTTCGCTCCGTCTAAGACTTCTTGCGGGTCTTCGGGGTCGGATTCTTTCACAACGATATGTTTTGTCGTCAAATCAATGTTTTTCTCGCCTTCTTTGTACACCCCAAAAACCTTGAGCTCAAGCGCTTCCGGCTTAAATTCACGAAGCGCCTGCTCGAAGTCACTGACATCTTCCCAGAGCATATCCACGTGAATAGTGTATTCATAAGGAACGCCGATAACCGGAATAGACTGAATTTTCGTGAGGTTGATGTGGTTACGCTTAAAAATACTTAGCGCATCGGCAAGACTACCCGATGTGTGCGAGACGCGGAAGCCAATAGATGCTTTGTTGTACTCGCGGGAAATATGATTTGCCGTGCGGGAAATCGCCAAAAAGCGTGTAAAATTCTGCTTGTTTGATTCCAAGCCTTCCGCGAGCGTGTCAAGTTTGTACAGGTCAGCCGCCAAATAACCTGCAATCGCCGCAACACCTGTCAAATTCTCGTTCCGAATCTTCTTTGCAATACCCGCCGTATCAAACGCCTCTTCTACGTGAATATGCGGATATTTCGCAAAAAAATCGCGGCATTGTAAAAGCGCCATCGGATGCGCCTGCACGGTGTGAATGTCCTGAATTGTTTGCCCGGGCAACGCCAAAAGATTATGCTGAATACGGACATAGGTTTCACCAATCACGGAAAGATTATAGGTTTGCAAAAGTGCGTAGTTGGGGAGAATACTGCCCGCAATGGTGTTCTCAATAGCCATCATGCCTGCTGTGGCAGTGTTATTGGTGACGGCTTCGCACACTTGGTCGAATGTCTCGCACTCGACGATTTCAACGGTGTCACCTTTGGTTGCGCCAAAATACCGACGCGCTGCAATGTCGTGAAATGCCCCTGCAACGCCTTGTATAGCAATTTTATGTAGTGCCATAAAAACTCTTCTCTGAAAAAATGAATGAAAAATGGTAAACCGGTTATTTGCTTTCAGAATACTTTAATGCAAAAAAAATCCCGCAACTCTTAGAAGAGCGCGGGAAGTTGAAATTTGCTGGTGTTTTCGAGTATCAGTGTATCAACAGTCCCGCGCTTTTACCATAAAAGTAAAAGTAAAAAAAGCTATAAAAAAAGAAGCCGTAGAACGTTGAATAATCAGCGTTCGGATGGTTCTTCGCGAGAGCATATACAGCTTTTTTACGGAATATGTTGTTTGAGGCTTTCATCTGAAAAAACTTTGTGTATATTTGAGCGTACAGAAAGCGTACAGAAATTGTACGGCTGAAAATGTAAGAATTTTTTTCGGCAGATGCAAATTTTTCTCTACAAGCCTTATAAAACCTCACTCTTTTTCGACATCACAAATTTTTCTCAATTTCTGATAACGAAAAATCAATTGTGAAATAATGATGATCATTGAACTACGTTTTTACTCTACGTTTTGATTTTATGCCCTTCACCAAAACTCTTTCTCTTCAATTACCCGCCGCAGAGCGCGTCATTCCTTATATTTGCGGTGCAGATGTGTGGCAAGATGCCGCAGAATTTCTTCTGGAGCGCTTTCCAACGCACAATCTGGCAATTATTACCGATTCTACTGTACAAGAACATTATCAAAACCGCTTAGAAGCTCTTTTTGGAACGCATCCGCGTTATGCAGGAATTTTTGCGTTTCCTGCCGGCGAAGCAAGTAAATCCCGTGCAATAAAGGATATGCTTGAAGACCGCTTATTTGAAGCGAAATTAGGACGCGACACGGTTATCCTTGCTGTGGGAGGCGGCGTTGTAGGCGATTTAGCCGGATATATTGCAGCAACATTTCATCGCGGAGTACCGCTTGTTCATTTACCCACGACACTTTTAGCACAGGTGGATAGCTGTATTGGCGGAAAAACAGGCATTAACCACAGCGCGGGGAAAAATCTTCTCGGAGCATTTTATCAACCCGAAGCTATTTTCGCTGATATTGCGACACTGGAAACGCTGCCGGATTTAGAATTTTACAACGGGATGGCGGAAGTAATTAAATACGCGGCGACGCTTGACGCGGAACTCTGGACATACCTTGAGACACACGAAATGCTTATCAAACAGCGTAAACGTGAAGTTTTAAGTCACATCATTGCACGGTCAGCACAATTAAAAATGGAAATTGTCGCACAAGACGAGAAAGAATCCGGTGTACGGGCTGTGCTAAATTTCGGACATACAGCAGGACATGCTTTCGAGGCATTGAGTAATTATCAAATTGCTCATGGCTTTGCGATTGCCTCTGGTATGCGTGTTGCTATGCGGCTTTCACAGGATTTACTTGGTTATCCCGACGAGTATGTCCAGCGTTTCGATACACTTTTGGAGCGCTTTCATCTTAGAAATGACTATTCACACCGTTTCTCACGCGATGCTATTTGGCATTCTATTGCCATGGATAAAAAATCCCGCGAAGGCGCACCACGCTTTGTCTTGATGAAATCGCCCTACGAATATGCTTTGGCTCAGGCAGTGGAACGCACCACACTCGAAAAAGCTCTGGATGCAAGCGTTGTCGGAGCAACCACTCCGCAAATGTGCGTGTGTGTGATGCCACAATATGCAAGCGATATTGTGCCCATGGTACAACGCGCTCAGGGAGCAGATTTAGTCGAGGTGCGTGTAGATATGATTCCGAATGATGAAATTGCCTTGATTGACTGGGAATTTATTCGTCAAAACGTCCCAACAACGCCTCTGATTGTGACCTGTCGCTCACGTGACGAAGGAGGTTATTTTATTGGTGAAGATGACGAACGGATTGCGATTTACAACGATGCGATGCTGGCGGGTATTGATTGGGTGGATGTTGAACATGCAATTGCTCATGAAGTTATTCCACAATTGCCGATTGGATTGAATACAAAATACATCCTGTCACGGCATATTTTGACGGCGGGAGCTTCCTTCGAGGAATTACGCGATATTCTGGACGACATGACGGGAATTTTTGCGCATTTGTACAAATTGGTCTTCACCGCCGACAGTCCAAGTGACGCTCTAGTAGCAACAAACCTCATCGAATATGCAAAATCACGCTTCTTGAACGTTGTCATTCATGCCATGGGTGAATTTGGAGAACCGTCGCGTATCATCGGTGCAGTACGCGGTAATGCGTGGACGTATCTGGCTTTGGATGGAGAAGCCCCTACAGCTTCCGGACAAATTACGTTGCAGGAGGCAAAACATGTGTATTTCCTCCATCAAAAAACACCACAAACCGCGTTATATGGTCTTTTGGGCTATCCCACACGACAAAGTAAAGGTAAATATCTTCACAATGCACTCTACCAATTACTGCCTAATCACCATTCATATCTGTATCTCAATTTTCCTGCGCCCGATGCGCGACATTTTTGGGAAGACTGGCGCAATAGTTTGTCCGGACTAAGCATAACGATACCGCATAAAGAAGCGATTTTTCGCCTTTTAGACGATATTTCCGATGAAGCGAAACAATCTGGCGTGTGTAATACAGCCGTCCCGATTAATGGACGTTGGAAGGGCTTTAATACTGATGTTTCAGCCCTAGAGGATTGTCTCAAACCACACCTTAATGAGTTGGCATATGGTGTACTTTTGGTCGGCACAGGTGCAACCACACAAAGTGCAATTACCGCTCTCAACCGCATGGGTGTACAACGAATGTATGTTATCGGGCGTAATAGAGCGCGCGTAGGTGCTATTACAAGCAAATTCAAAGTAAAGGCTGTTACCGAATCAGACTTTGAAATGCTTGATATTGGCGGTATTATTCAAACAACCTCTGTTGGAATGACACCTCATGTTAATGAAATACCGTATGGTAGCGAACTTTTTCGACGTGGTATGGTGGTGATGGATGTGGTTTATAATCCCATTCGCACCAAATTTATTCAAACCGCAGAATACGAAGGCTGTACGACGATAACCGGTGATGAAATGTTTATCCGTCAAGCAGCGCATCAATTCAGGCTGTTTACGGGAATAGATTTACCATTAGATCAAATTCGGGAACTATGGAAACATATTGCATAAACCACCATTTCCCTTTATTGTCCATGCCATTTTGACATTCTCTGATTTGAAAACCATGACCAAACGACGCATAAAACCTGCTTCCGTGCAAGGTTCACTTGCCGTACCGACTTCAAAAAGCCTTACGCACAGAGCGCTTATTATCGCAGCGTTTTCCGCACATCATTCCGGCACGAGCGCCGCTGTTTGGAATCCGTTACGGAGTGATGATACAACGTTGACGCTTCAGGCTCTTCGTGCAATGGGCTATCCCATTACGGTTGTTGAAAAAGCAGGACACATTGAAAAAGTAGAATTTACGGGTAATCGCATACAACCCGCTCAACCTGTTCGTATTGATATTCATCATTCCGGCACAAGCGCACGGCTTTTGACAGCCGTTGCGGCTATACAGACCAGTACTGACCAAAACTATATTGAAATTGACGGCTCGGAACGTATGCGCCAGCGTCCGATGAAAGAACTTATCACACCTCTTGAAGCGCTTGGATGCTCACTTTCCCATAACCATGGCTTTTTACCCATTCGTATAACGAGACCAATTGATCATTCCAATGCTCAATTGACCGTGCGACTTGATGTTTCCAAATCTTCGCAATTTCTCTCTGCCTTACTACTCATTGCGCCACTTTTGGTATATGATCTCAGAATTGAGATTACAAGCGATATTGCCTCGAAATCATATTCTGATATGACGATTGCACTCATGGCAAAAGCAGGTGTACATGTAGAAGAATTTCACCAAAACGGCATAGTGACTGCGTATGCTATCAAAGGGAATCAACATTATCAACTATCAGAATACTCAGTTGAAGGGGATTATTCTTCCGCTTCGTATCCGCTTGCAGCCGCAACGATTACCGGCGGAACAATAACGATCGCCAATCTTACTCAGGACTCTCCTCAGGGTGATCGCGCTATCGTTCCTATTTTAGAGCGCTTTGGTGCGATGATTTCGTGGGATGCAAGCGGCATTACTTTGCGTGGAAGTGAAACACTACATGGTGTAGAGTGGGACATGAACTCCTGCCCTGATATTGTACCAACCGTTGCGGTAGTAGCAATGTTTGCTAAAGAACGCTCGGTTTTTCGTAACATTGCTCACCTGCGCTACAAAGAATCTGACCGTATTCAAGCGGTCATTGAAAATATTCATCGTCTGGGCGGTAAGGCATTTGTCGAAGGTAATGCTCTCGTTATTGAGCCGGTCAAAACCCTTCATGGTGCTTCGATTCCTACATTTGACGACCATAGAATGGCGATGAGTTTTGCTCTGGCTGGCTTGAAAATTGACGGTGTTGAAATTGAAAACCCCGAATGTGTAGCAAAATCTTATCCCGATTTTTGGCGTGATTTTGAAGTGTTTTGTGTGTAAATTGCTGTGTTTATTGTCAATTCTCACTATCCGTCACGCTTTTATCTGTGTGTATCTTCTTTAATACTGTTTTGTTTTCTTTACTTCATTTATTTCACCCTTCCCCTGCAAAGCCCATGTACTCCGAACGCTTACAGACATATCATCAGTGTTATGCTACGTTAGCGCTTATAACCGTTATTCTTTGCTTATCAAGTTCTCGTGGGCTTTGTACAGAAACTTTCGGATTGACGAATGATTCAACAGCAACAGCAACACGAAGTACATATTCTCCCCCCACTCTTGCACCTTCAGATTCTCTCGTTCAGTACGGTATTAGTCAAATGGAAGCAAGAAAATACGCCGTTGCGCAAGAGGCTTTTGAAGAGGCTATTAAACTCAATCCTTCCAATAGTGAAGCTCACTGTCGCTTATGCCAAATGGAAATTGTTCAGGGCAAAAATCTGGAACGAGCAGAAGATTTTTGCTTGAAAGCTGTACATCTGACAAATACGAACGCAGATTATTACTATTGGCTTGGTGCGGTGTATGGTTTGCAAGCGTTAAATGGTGAATTGATTGATGCACTGGCTGTCGCAAGTCGCCTCAGAGATGCTTTTCAACGAGCGCTGAAAATTAATCCGAGACATTCTAATGCACGGTTTGCAATGGCGCAATACTACTTGCAAGCTCCACAATACGCGGGTGGGAGTATCAAAGCAGCCAAAAAGCTTGCTCAAGAGTGTATCGGATTTGATGAAGTAACGGCACGACGCATTTTGGCAAGTATCTATAGAGCAGAACAAAAACCCGCAGCCGCAGAGGATGAATACCGACGTGCGATGGAAACTGATCGTAAAAATGTTGAGGTCCTCAGCGAATTTGCGTCATTCTATATCAACGAAAAGCGTCTTAATGAAGCCGTTGAATGTTACGAACGAGCGTTAGCTCTTGATTCGACTAATATGTTTGTTTTACAAGGCTTAGGAGATGTCTATGCACTCCAGCATCGTGAAAATGAAGCGATTGACATGTATCAAAAATCATTAGCTGTTTTACCACGTCACACGCCAGCTCTTGTCGGTTTAGCAAAACTCTATGAAAAACAGAAAAACAAGCAAGAAGCTCTTAAATACTATACTCTAGCTGTCAAATGCGATCCCAAAAGTAAACTCGGAAAAGAAGCAGCGCGACGATTGCGAGAACTCAAACGCGAAAAGATGTGAAGCACGATAGATAAAGAAAATCCCCAGTCTTGCTACTTTCATTTGTCGTAATTTCGTTTTTTCTTGCTATTTTTAAGACTGCAGATATTCTATTACAAAGCCTTTTTCCTTTGTTTTCGCTCTTCTGCCTGAAAAGTTTTGACTCAATGATTTGGGGGAAGAGATTCCCTTACGATATTCAATACAGAGAATATAGAACATTCGGAGGCGAATATGGAGTACACAAACCATATTCTTATTGTTGATGATGTGCTGGAAAATGTGAATCTTTTGGGAGTTATGCTTCAGCGGCGTGGCTTCAGTATCACACAATGTTTAAGTGGAGCAGAAGCACTTGCCCACATTGAAAAGCGTATTCCAGATCTCATTTTGTTGGATATTTCTATGCCGGAAATGGACGGTTTTGAGGTAACGCGGCGGTTGAAAAGCTCTGCTCAAACCCGCGATATTCCTATTATTTTTTTGACTGCCTTCACTGATAAAAAGCGTATTATCGAGGGATTTGATTTGGGCGGCGTAGATTATATTACGAAACCCTATAATGCTAATGAGCTTTTTGCTCGCATCAGAACACATCTTGAGTTGAAGCATACAAAAGATTTAATGGCAGAACGGAATCAGGAATTACAAGAACTCAATGAGAAACTTCACCAACTCAATTTAGATAAAAACGAACTTCTCGGTATTGTCGCACATGACCTGAAAAGTCCACTCAGTGCTATTCGAGGAATTGCCGAAGCACTGGTGTATGACCACGAACTCTCTCCAACAACACGTAAAGAATTTGAACAAACAATTCTGACCACTTCCGATAGAATGTTCACCCTCATCGCGGAACTACTCAGTGTAAATGTTATAGAAACAGGCGGTTTGACAATTGAAAAGCGCCCCATCAGTTTGAATAAAACGCTGAACGGTATTATTAACCAATACCAAAAACAGGCAGCAAATAAGGATTTACAGATTGTTGTCGATATAGAATCATCGGCTATTGCTTACGCAGACAAATTCAGTTTACACCAAATCTGTGAAAATTTTATCTCGAATGCCCTAAAATACTCGCCCTCAGGCAAAACCGTGTATATTCGTGCGAAGCATCAGACAACACATTATCAGCTGGAATATCCGACTATCCGCGTAGAGGTACAGGACGAAGGTCCGGGACTAAGTGAGGAAGACAAACTTAGGCTGTTCGGCAAATTTCAACGACTGTCTGCTCGCCCCACCGGAGGCGAGCATTCTACTGGCTTAGGGCTTTCTATCGTCAAAAAACTCGCCGACACAATGGGGGCTCATGTTGGTTGTGTCAGTTCTCTCGGTCATGGTGCTACATTTTTTATTGAAATGCCGGCTGCAACCCAAGAGCAAATAACTGAAATGAGTATTATTGCCGAGTAACAATGACTGAGTCGCCAGCTCCTTCAGCTACAATGGTTAATAAATTATGAGAAATCAGGACTATCAGCATCGCGCTGTCTTATCAACAACAACCAGCACAAATCTTTCCACGAGAATAAGCATACAGTGTCTTGATTCTAACACAATGCTTTTATACCCATTTTTTCTTTACACCTATGTTCAGTGAAATAGAATTTAACCGTATCAAGCGCTTACCGCCATACATTTTCGCCCAAATCAACGATTTGAAAATGAAAGAACGTCACGAAGGCAAGGATGTTATTGATTTCAGTATGGGCAACCCAGACGGCGATACACCACCGGAAATAGTTGCTAAAGCTGTCGAAGTTTTACAGCGCCCGAAAACGCACCGTTATTCAGCATCGAAAGGCATCGTGCGCCTCAGAGAAGCTATTTGCAAATGGTACGAGCGTCGGTATGACGTACGCTTGGATTATGAACGCGAGGCAATTTCATCGATTGGTTCAAAAGATGCCTACGCACATTTTATGCTCGCAACTGTAGACCCGGGCGATTTGGTTATCGTTCCCGACCCTAGTTATCCGATTCATACCTACGGTGTTGTCATTGCTGGCGGTAATGTGAATCGCGTTAAACTCTCACCGGATGAAGATTTTTTCGGTAATCTTCATAAAGCCATTCGCGAAGCCATTCCAAAACCGAAATTTGTCGTAGTTAATTTTCCCAATAACCCGACAACTATCACCGTCGAACTTGATTTTTATAAGGAACTTGTCAAGTTGGCGAAAAAAGAGCGCTTTTACGTCGTCAGCGATATTGCCTACGCCGATATTTGCTTCAACGGCTATAAAACTCCTTCCATCATGCAAATTGAAGGCGCAAAAGATGTCGCCGTCGAAACATTTACCCTTTCCAAAAGCTATAATATGGCTGGTTGGCGCACAGGCTTTATGGTAGGAAATGAACGGCTGGTTGGCGCTTTGGCAAAAATTAAAAGCTACTACGACTACGGTGTTCATACGGCATTACAGGTCGCTGCGATTGAGGCGTTGAACAACCATGACAACGATGTTGAGGTTATCCGGCAAACCTACGAAAAGCGTATGAAAGTTTTGGTGGAATCTTTTAATCGTGCAGGTTGGGAAATGGAAGAACCCAAAGCAAGTATGTTTGTTTGGGCAAAAATACCGGAACAGTTTCGTCATTTGGGCAGTTTTGAGTTTGCGAAAAAACTTATTACCGAAGCACAAATCGCCGTCAGCCCGGGCATTGGATTTGGTCCTTATGGAGACGAATATGTACGAATTGCATTTATTGAAAACGAGCAGCGTATTCGTCAAGCGGCACAAAATGTCAAAGATTTCTTTAAGCGCGAGGGCGTAAAACCTAGCGCGAAAGCAAGTGCCCAGACAAATGCAAACGGAAAACTTGCAATTTCGGCATAAATGTCGTATATTTGTAATCTTGTCATTACAAAAATGTTTACTTTAAACATTTTTCCAGACAGGTTCGGGGTGTAACTCAGCCCGGTAGAGTGCCAGCTTTGGGAGCTGGAAGCCGCTAGTTCGAATCTAGTCGCCCCGACACTCAAAAGACACTTCAAAGCCGCATCAAATCTGATGCGGCTTTTTTGTTGCCGCGAAATGTTGAAACGCGAAAAAGTGGTAATCGAAGGGAAAGATTGCTGCTTGGGGAAAGTGTATCGACCATCTATACAAGACCATGTATTTTGACCACTCAGCCAATCAACATTCTCAATATCCATCGTAATCAAATTCTACATTCAACCTCACCATTCAATATCACCCATGAGGCTCAACGTAAGGACTAGAGCGGCTATGTTGTCAAGTTAAAATTTCATTACAAGCGAAATTTCGCTACTGGCAAAAATGAGCCAAAAGTTCATTATGAAATCATTGAAAATTCATAATTCATCTGTTATGTTTGTAGTGTAAATTTTATCTGTTTCACAAGCCTAGAGGTTATGATGAGCATTATCATCAATAGCAACCGCTCTTTGAAAAACATTTTTTTGACAGCGACAGCAATCATCGTTGTAGCTCTTAGTGCAAGTCCAAGCACCTTTGCACAATCTGCTAACCACACGCAAGCACTCGTACAAAACTCGTCTGTGGTTCATAATGTAGAATCTTTTGTCAGTTCAGTTGAACTCTTGCAAAATGAAGTACAATTTACCCCAGCTTCCTTGGATATGAATGCTCTCAAGCGCTCTATCGCATATCCGGAAGCAGCTATCAAGCGCAATGTTAGTGGACGCTTTGAACTTATCGTGTATGTAAACAGCAATGGTAACGTTAATTCGGTTAATTTCCTTACCGAGCGCGCCGACGATAGCGCCATGAATGCGCTTATTGCTTCTGCCTGTGAAGCAGTAAAGAAAAGTACCTTTACTCCAGCTATGCTAAATCACAAGGCAATCAACAGCACAGTGCGTATCCCGTTTCATTTCGTCCTCTAAAAATCTGCTGTGTTTTTTCCTTCAGAGAGCACAGATATCAAAAAAAATTACTAGCCGCAATGAAAATTTTTAGTTTGCGTAATTCATTTCGGCATAACGAAAATACTATGAATGTTGCTATGACACCATAGCAAACCTCCTGAACACACAAACTCTCCTCATCCGCATTTTAAGGGGCCGGTGAGGAGTTTTTTTTTGTCCTATCCTCTTATTGTTCACGCTTTGTGTGTTTTTCAAGAAAATTCTGCTTTTTTGCACATTTACCACAAAAAACAGGTTTGTTCGTCTAAGAAAGAAAGCGTAAATTCTCCCGAAGTATTATACTTGGATAATCACGCTCAGACGATTCACGCTTATACGTTTTGGTTCTAATCTCGTCTCTTCCTCTCACCGTCCCAATTATTGATAAGAGGCTGACTATGAAATGGTTACAGAATCTTTCCATTCAAACAAAACTTATCGCAGCATTTCTTCTAGTTGGTATATTCGTTTTGATTGCAGGGTATTTTGGTTACAGAGCTACCGCAACGATGGCAGAGAATGCCGACAAAATGTACCAAAAACAATTTGTTCCGATGGAGTATCTGCTTCGCATTAATGAAAATTTCCAACGCACACGGGTTTATGCATTGAATTTTTTACTGATTACAGATTCTGCCGAAGTAAAAAAAATGCGGCGCACGGTTGTAACAATGAATAATCGCTTTGATAGCTTAGCCGCACTCTATAAGGCAAGTATCGAAGAAGACAATGAAATGAAACATTTTAATGTTTTTATCGATAGTCTTGCTTTTTTTCGCACGACGTTTGATGAAGTTGTCAAGCTCTCCAATAGCGGATTACGCGATTCAGCCACAATGTATTATCGTAAAGGTCCCGGCGAGCCTGCCGCTAGAGGAATGTATGTAGCGCTTAACGGCTTAATCGCCGCAAAAACAAAGCAAACCGAACAAGCACGGAATGCAAGTATTAAACAATTTGCCGAACTCCAGAGACAACTCGCAATTATCACTATTGGGGCACTGTTAGTAGCTTTTGGCTTAGGACTTTTGCTGGCTCGTGCTATCGGCTTACCTGTCAAACGCTTAGAAATAGCGGCAACACGTGTAGCTGCGGGCGAAACCGATATTCGGGTCGATATTACTTCACGAGATGAATTAGGCTCTCTTGCAAGTGGGTTTAATGCGATGGTAAAAAATATTGACAACCTTTTGAAAGAAACTCGTCAAAAAAGCCTTCAAAGCGTCATCGAAGCACAAAATGCCACCGAAGCACGCACCGCAGCAGAAAAACAAAAACAATACCTTGCAGAAAGCGTTGAAAAAATCTTACACGAAATGGAACGTTTTTCACAAGGGAATCTCACCGTACGCCTCCAAATTACCAGTGATGACGATATTGGGCGTTTGTATCGAGGATTTAATGAAGCACTGGATAATATTTGCATTATGCTTGAGCGCATCAAGGATGCCGTTCTTTCAACTGTGACGGCTACAAATGAGATTTCATCCAGCATTAGCGCAATGTCCGCAAACGCTCGCCGTCAAACCGACCGAGCAAAAGACGTGACCACATCTGTCGGTGAAATTGCCGAAAGTATTAGCGCCAGCACGGCTCGCATTGAACGTGCATCAGCGATTGCCCGTGAAGCTGGAGAAGCAGCTCGTACAGGCGAACGGGTTGTACAACAAACTTTGGACAGTATTCAAGAAATCGTTGCAGGAGTCTTATCGTCTGCGACTAATATAGAAGCACTGAACGAAAGCAGCTCCCGCATCACTGAAATTGTGCAAGTGATTCAAGAAATTGCTGACCAGACAAACCTCCTTGCCCTCAATGCAGCTATTGAAGCGGCTCGAGCGGGAGATGCAGGACGTGGTTTCGCTGTCGTCGCAGATGAAGTGCGTAAACTTGCGGAAAAAACTTCCAATGCAACCAAAGAAATCGTCAAAATGATTGACCAAGTACGTAATGACACAAACTCCGCTGTGAAAGCCATTCATAAAGGTACGGAACAAGCCAACTCAGGCAAAGAATTGGCAAATAATGCCGGGAATGCCCTTAAAACTTTAATCGGAAAAACCAGTCAAGTTGCGGAAGTTATTGCAGAAGTAGCCGCAATCAGCAGCGAACAAACAGCCGGCAGCGAACAAATACGTCGCAATTTAGCCGTTATGAATGATGTTACACGCTCCTCAGTACACGATTCCGAACGCATTACCATCGCTGTTAATGACCTCAATCAACTAACAGGACATTTAGAAGAAACAATGGAGCAATTCACCGTGCCTGCAGGACTCAGACAAATTCAACAAGGACAACATTTACTACGCTAAATGACGCAAGACAGAAGCACAAAAAAATCATCGTCATTCCACAAAAAAGCCGTAACTTACAAATCTTTTCGGTGCAATACCGGAAGCAAATAATTCTGCTCTTCCAACCAATTTTGAAGGTTGCTTTTATGTGTGGAATCGTTGGTTATATCGGCTCAAAAAATGCAACGCCTATTATCCTCACGGGGCTAAAACGATTGGAATATCGTGGTTATGATTCTGCCGGCATTGCCTTAGCAAATGGCGTAAACGGTAATATGCACTTAGACATCTGCAAAAAAGCGGGAAAAGTTTCGGAATTAGACAAAGTTGTCAAACAGCAGCAATTACGCGGTTCTCTGGGAATTGGTCATACACGCTGGGCGACGCACGGCGCACCGAATGATGCCAATGCACACCCGCACACAGATACGGAGAACACAATTGCACTCGTCCACAACGGTATCATTGAAAATTACGCTGCCATTAAACAACGCCTCCAAAAGCAAGGTTACACCTTCCGTTCAGAGACCGACACAGAGGTCCTGACAATGTTCATTCATTCGCTCTACGAAAAAACAAACGACCTTACCGAAGCAGTGCGATTAGCGTTGTGCGAAGTCGAAGGAACATTTGGAATTGCTGTTGTTTCGACACTCGAACCCGATAAACTCATTGGCGCACGCCGCGGCAGTCCGCTTTTAGTTGGCATTGGTGAACATGAAAATTTCCTCGCCTCTGATGCCTCCGCTATTATTCAGCACACCCGCCACGTTATTTACCTGCAAGATGACGAAATGGTCATTTTGACGCGAGAGGGCTACGTTACCAAAACTATTGACAACGAAACGACGGACAGCATCATTCACGAAGTTGAGTTCGACCTTGAAAGCATTGAAAAAGGCGGCTTCGAGCATTTTATGCTGAAGGAAATCCACGAACAATCCCGCACCTTTAGCGATTGTTTCCGTGGGCGATTGCTTGCACATGAAGGTAGTGTGCGGCTTGGCGGCTTGAATCCTGTTTTGGACAAACTTCGCCGAGCGCAGCGAATTATCTTCACTGCCTGCGGCACATCATGGCATTCGGCACTTGTCGGTGAATACATGATTGAACAATTAGCCGGAATTCCGGTAGAAGTTGAGTACGCATCAGAGTTCCGCTATCGCAATCCTGTCATTACGCCGGACGATGTGGTTATCGCTATTTCTCAAAGCGGAGAAACAGCAGATACACTCGCGGCTATCCGCGAAGCAAAAATGAAAGGCGCGACGGCAATAGGATTGGTCAATGTTGTAGGCAGTTCGATTGCACGAGAAACCGATGCCGGAATTTATCTTCATGCCGGACCCGAAATCGGCGTTGCTTCGACAAAAGCCTTTACGTCGCAATTAGCAGCAATTATGCTCGTTGCGCTTTATTTGGGACGGACGCGCCGCTTGTCGCAGCGCGAAGGAATGGAAATAGCACAAGCAATTGAGCGCGTTCCCGAACAAATTCAGTACATTCTTACTCGTGCGGAATCTATCAAAAAAATTGCGTTGGAATATGCTGATGCAAGAAACTTTCTGTACTTGGGACGCGGTTACAATTTCCCCGTTGCTTTGGAAGGCGCATTAAAACTGAAAGAAATTTCCTACATTCATGCAGAAGGCTACCCAGCCGCCGAGATGAAACACGGTCCGATTGCACTGATTGACGAAAATATGCCCGTTGTTTGTATTGCAACGCAAGATGAAATTTACGATAAAGTTCTCTCGAACATTCAAGAAGTACGCGCTCGGAATGGTCGGATTATTGCCATAGCCAATGAAGGCGATACACGCATTGCAGAATTTGCCGAACACGTGATTTACATCCCGAATACACACCCGATGCTTATGCCTGTACTGTCGGTTATTCCACTCCAACTTTTAGCATATTACATTGCTGTTGAACGCGGCTGCAACGTCGATATGCCGCGCAATTTGGCAAAAAGTGTTACGGTTGAATAATCCCCCGCAAAGTTTCGCCTGACAGCAAAACGCCCGCTTACTTTATCATGCAAAGTAAGCGGGCGTTGTTTTTATAAAATTTCAGCAAAAAATATTCTCTTGTATTTCCGTCTTTACACCACTTCACCAAATAAATCATATTCGGCAGCGTCGTAAATTTCTGCCATCACAAAATCGCCCGTTTGAAGCGGCTTGTCCGACTTGATAAATACTTCATTATCTACTTCCGGTGCATCGGCTTCGGAGCGCCCTTGATACTCAATATTACCATTTTCGTCCGTAAAAGTCTGATCAATCAAGATTTTAAGCTGCTTGCCGACTTTTGCCTCATTTTTCTCCTGCGAAATTTCTCGTTGAATCGCCATCAGCCGCGCAGCCCGTTCTTGCTTGACTTCCGCAGGAATCGGGTCGCCTAAAATATACGAATACGTGTCGTCTTCTTGAGAATATTCAAAAACACCAACACGGTCAAAACGCTGCTCTTGGACAAAATCGCACAACTCTTGGAAATCCGCCTCCGTCTCACTTGGATAACCCACGATAAACGTTGTACGAAGCGCTATTCCGGGAATAGCTTCACGAATTTCTCGCAGAAGATTTTCCGTTGTATTGCGCGTAATACCACGACGCATAGACTTCAACACATTCGTCGAAGCGTGTTGGAGTGGCATATCCAGATAGTTGCAAATATTCGGACGCTCTGCAATTACCGGCAAAATATCACGAGGAAATTTGGAAGGGAAAGCATACATTAACCGCAGCCATTCCAAGCCCTGCACATCGGAAAGATGTGTGAGCAAATCAGCAAGTGTGCGCTTTCCGGTAAGGTCACGCCCATAATCCGTGAGGTCTTGCGCAATCAAAACAATTTCTTTCACACCCTTCGACACAAGAAATTGTGCTTCTTCGACAAGTTTTTCTACCGGACGAGAACGATGCCCACCGCGAATAAGCGGTATGGCACAAAATGAACAAGGATTATCGCAACCTTCAGAAATTTTAAGATAAGAATAATGCGGCGATGTCGTAATGACACGCTCTCCGAGCAATGAATACTTAAAATTCGGCGTGAGTGATTTCACCACATTTTCAAAATCCGACTCACCAAAGAAATTATCAACTTGCGGCATCTCTTTACGCAAGTCCTCCCCGTAACGCTGCGATAAACATCCCGCAACAATCAGTTTTTGTGATTTTCCTTCGGCAGCAAGCTCTTCTTTTTGCTTGATTGCCTCGAAAATAGTTTCAATACTTTCTTCTTTTGCACGGTCAATAAAGCCGCAGGTATTGATGATAACAGCATCCGCCTCGCGTGCAGGAACGAAATTCATACCATGCGCTTGAATCATTCCCATCAGAATTTCAGAATCCGTCGTGTTTTTGCTGCATCCGAGCGTAATGACGGAAACAGTGGAAATATCGGCTGTCTGGGGAACCGCAGAAGGTTTTTGAGAGCGTGATTGCTTGGTTTTCGTGTGCATGGTGATTGAGAAATTCGCACGATGGAAGGGTAAAGATTTGAATTACAAGGACTTCAAAATTACGCTTTTTTGAGCGAAATACCAATTCTTCTTTCCGCTATTTACTCTTTATCCGCCCATCCGTACCTTCGGCGTTCAAAAAGAACTTGAAGCCAAATGACAAAACGCTTACACAAGTTCATCAGGATTCAAGCCTAATTCGCGGAGTTTTGCAGCTAATATATCCGCTCTCTTTTTCTCTACCTCTGCTCTCTTCTTTTCTTCCTCTGCTCTCTTCTTTTCCTCTTCGGCACGACGTTTTTCGAGTGCTGCTTCTTTTTGCGCGGCTTTCCATTGTGTGCGAATTTCAGCAATTGTTTCAAACCGCGAACCATCTGCGCGTATAACAACTAAGCCGTATCCGGGACTATTTTCTCCTGCCTCCAGTGTGAAGGTTACGTCTAAACGGGAACTATGCCATTCATGCTGTTCATACAGATATTGCAAATGCCCGTGCTGCCTATGCCAAGCATTGAATTTTTGCTTTTGCGGGTCGAATGTGTAGTATTCTTCCACACCGAAACTATCATAAAACTCCAATTTATCCATCATCTCCGAAGGAGTATTACCGGACGAGACTATTTCAATAACAACTTGAGGAGGGATTATTGGCTTCTTTCCACTGCAAATACGACGACCTATCTCCGGGCGGTCTTCCAAAGGCAACCATCACATTGGGTGCAAGCCGCACAACGGAATTTCCTTCGACGGGATACCAACATAAATCTGCTGCACAAAAAACATCATCACGACCTGAAAACATAGCATCAATGACATTTTTGAGCATTGTGATAAGATTGTATTGCGTGGTGTTTTCTGCCATTGGCTGCCCGTCACTTTCGGGATAAATAACCTCTTGGGTTACAACAGGATCAAGGAAAAGTTCTGTTTTGGTCATAGTTTGCTTGAGTTGCTTGGAAAGTGCTATGAGCGAAAAGCTGGACAAAATATGCTGCGACAAATATACTGAATTTTACCGTTCCAATACTTTCCCCCCGCGCGCGCAAACTGTTTCTTTTTTACCTATTTCCCGATTCTTCTGTGCCATCCGACAGCAAAACGAAAACCGACAAGATATTGTCGCCAAGCCGCATCAGTCGTAACGGTTTGGTACGGCAGCACACCAAAGACTTCCATCAGTGCGGCAGCGCCAAATTGCGATCCAAAAATGCTCGCTTCCCCGCTCACCCCCCAACCAAACGCAATTTCCGGCTGGATACGCCACTGAGGAAGCGTCGGCATTGGGGCGTTCCAGAGTTGAAGCGTGTCCGTGCCATTTTGAATTCCACCCCGCGAACCATAACGAAATTCCGAGCCGGTTTGAATCAGTTGTGAGTGATGCACAGCGCGGTTGAACACGTTATACTGCGCCTGAGCGCCGAGATACAAATAATAATACGACGAAATACGTTGGTCAAAAAGATCAGCGAATGCGCCGTAAATCGGGATTTTCACCCCTGCAAGCCCCGTCAGATAATGTTCTTGCATATCCAGTGTGTGAAATTCCTGAAGCGGAATCAATCGCCCTGAATTATCTCCCGCCAAGCCGTTAAATGTGCGGTCTTTTGCAAACAAAACCCCTCGCTGATACGCATATCCGATACCCAAACGCAACATAAGCGGCACAGGCAAGCCAAGCTCGTACACAAGCATAATGTCATCGTATTCGGAATTATAATAATCTCCCGTACGATTTGTATCGGCGGCATTACTGCTTAGGCGCGGACGCGGCTTGCGGTCATCATCGTTAGAATACGGATTAACCGGCGAAAAACGTCCGTTGATGCGCGGTAGGGCGGTAAAACTGATGTTATTGGCATCATTGATAATCCACGCTGATGACGAAAGGAAATAGAGGCTTTGCGTAGCAAACGGTATGGGTAACCATCCATGTGAATAATACCCCAAAAAATCATTAAGCATGGATTCTGCCTCAGCTTCAGGGCTTGTTTGCTGTGCCTGTGGCTTTCCTGCTTCTTCTTTGAGCAAATCGGCGGCAGATTTCGGCTTGGGCTTTGTTCCAGCATTTCCGGCGGTACGAGAGCGCGAAGGAAAATTCGGCAATGGAATATTTAATTGCGCGAGGCTTTCCAATGGTCTCAAAAGCAACATCAACGCGCAGCACAGAAAGGCTGGAAAAGTTTTGAAGAGCAAGGATTTCATCACTGTCTGAACAAAAAGAATTGTAAAAGTTTCTCACACAACGTAGTACATATCAAGGTCAATACACGACACAGCGTTGCCAAATTTCTCCGGTACTACACGAAAAGCGCACATAATACACGCCCCCCGACTGTAAACCAATCGGAGCCCATGTTTCTGTGTGTACACCGCGAGGCTGATTTTTACGCTCTAGCCGCGCAATTTCTTGTCCGGTTGCTGTAAAAATTGAGAATGTTACGTCTGAAGCCTCATCAATCCTGTATCCCCACGACGTACTTTCTCCTCGCATCACCGGATTTGGTGCATTTTGCGTTAGACTGGGAACACGAATGATTGGCAATGGTGTGCCGATAGATTCAACGCGTAATACTGCTGATGTGGAGGCAATCGCACGTGAACCACGAGAATCCGTCAAACGCATATTGTACAAACGAATTGTACAAATGGAATCAGACGGCGCTAAAATTTCTCCCCGCAGCTTGAGCAATGAATCACACGCTTGGGGCGATGCACAACGAAACCTTACTACAAAAGTGTACATAGAATCATTGAGCCGTGTTAATGAGCGCTCAAGGAGCATTGTACGATTCCCTCCTAACCATTCACGTGGGAAAAAGACGGAAGGATTTGACAAGAAAACGCGCCCTTCAAGTGTAACATCAGTGCTGAAGCTAATTGATTGTTGATCACTCCCCGATGGTTGCTGCGCTAATATCCACACATCGGTCATTGCTCCAATAATACCACTCGTCGCTTGTAAGATAATTGGGGAAACACTTGGTTGCTGGGCTTGAGCGCTTATGCGAAAAGCACTGATACTCAGCATAAGATACACTATTACCAAGCACAAAACAGCGCTCCTGCTTGTCGGGACGAGTTGTTCACTACGGCTTTGTAAGTCATTTGTCTCCGGCATTGTGCGAAAAAACTTCAGCACTAATTGAGACAGTAAATAACGTCGTTGCATAATTTATTTCTCCACAATAGCAAACTCAGTACGACGGTTACGCCGACGGTTTTCTTCGGTTTCATTGGCAACAAGCGGCTTTGTTTCACCGAAACCAACAGCGCGAACTTGTGCTTTTGCCACACCCATACTCAAAAGTGTCGTTAAAACCGCATTGGCGCGAGCTTCTGAGAGTTTTTGATTTGTTTCCGCCTCGCCGCGATTATCGGTATGACCTCGAATTTCCATCATCGTTTTCGGTGTACGCTTCAGATAAGCAGCAATATCCCTCAAAAGCGGCATGGATTCTTGACGAATCGTTGCTTTTCCTGTCTCAAATTCGATATTCACTAATTGCACCGAACCAACCGTATCAAGCGGCGTGAAAACAGAGCGGTCATACTGTGCCGTTCCTGTAGAAACGGTAACGAGTTCCGGCACAACGAGGCGCAATTGAACATTATGTACCGACGCGCATTCCGGCGGACGATAGCGAACACGATAATAGTTTTTAAGCGCCTTGTAGAGGTCGGCAAAGGCAAGAGGAAATTCTTTGACGGAATACAGCCGATACATAACGCCGCCCGTGTACTGAGACAAGTTTTGAAGCGGTCTCTCGTCGGTTAAGCCATACGAAATGGAGAAAATGCGTACATTATTTTCTTTTGCTGCTTTGTATGCCGCATTGATTCTGCTTTTTGAGCCATTATCTTCTCCGTCGGTAAACAAAATGATGACTTTTGACACGCTTTTCGGGGCTTTTTTCAGTTCATTAACCGCCGCAATCACACCGTCGTAAATAGCAGTCCCACCGCCATATCCTTCCAACCCATCAATCAAAAAACCGTTACGGTATTCATTCGAGTCGTTTGTAAGGGGTACTTCAACTTTAATTTTACTCGTAAACTTGATAGCCGTGATATAATCTTGCTTTTTGACGATACCCAGCGTCCGTGCAACAGCCTCTTGTAACCTCAAGGCACGAGTAGTTCCCATAGATGGAGAATGGTCAAGAACAAAAGCTACCGCGTGCGTGTCCAAGCTACCTTCGCGGACTTCTTCCACGTCGAAACTGCGGACACGTGCTTCGGAAATGGAGGTCATCTGAGGGCAAGAATCCGAGAGCGCCCGCCAATACTCGCGATAATTACCTTTCCCTTGAAAATTCGGCGGTGCAAGCCCGGAAATGAAGCGCCCTGTAGTATCAGTTACGGTAACATTCAGTTCAATCTCACGCGGATACCGATCATCGTTGATACTGCGAATATGCACACTAAGCGGAGCAATGCTTGGTTCTGCGGCGATGCGTTGTGCGTCTCGTTCTTCCGCTTGCGCAATTTTCTCAAATTCATTTTGCGCTTCACGCTCAGCATATTGCCTTGCAGCCCGCTCGTAATCTTGTTTTATAGCTGCCATCTGCGGGAGCATTTGCGCGAGTTTCTGCGGTACGCCTTGCGAGACTTGATTTGGGGCATCTTGAGCATTGCCTAGTTCTGTGGCATCTGCTTTACCGGTACTTTTCTTGGAAGCATTGTCTTGTTGCGACTTAGAAGGTTTTTGCGACGATGATTTTTTCGCAGAAGATTGCTCTTGAGGCTTGTTTTTATCAGGAGTTTGTATTTTTTTCGCTGTTTTTGGGGAAGAATTTTTTGTACTATTTTCTTCTGAAACCTGTGATTCCAACAGCATTTCCGCCGCCTGCTCCGTCAGATTTTCCAACACTTCATCGGGCAGTCCGGTTGGAATACTCGACATCATTTTCTTGAACGAGGAATCTTTCAACAAGCGCTCCATTGCTTGTGTTGAAGCATCGACCTCATCGGAATTTCCCAAATTCCCCAGCGTTTTGAATTGATTCAAAACACTGTCCATCTGCCCAGAAGCGAGTGTTTGTCGGATTGTTGAATCATTCAACATCCCCTGCATCATTCCACCAAAATCGGGCAAACTTTTTGCAAAAACAGCATTAGAATCATTTCCGATGGGCGGAGTAAGTTTGGGTATTTTTCCTGCAATGACGCTTGAATCTACGCCTCCAAACGTTATAGTCGAGGATGTTACAGCCGTTGAACCGGAAAGGGTTTTCCCAATCTCTCCGGCATACGGAAACGAAGAAAGAATGGAAGGGTCGAAAGATGGTCGCGCAGTGGAAGGTAGGTTTGCTTTTGTCGTAGCATTGGTGAGATTCGGCAGTGCCGACTTATTTTGCTCCAGCAATTTTTTAAGAGATGTACTGGAAGTCGTATATGATGGCTTATAGCCTTTTGGCGGAGCTAATTTCTCGACCATTTGCTCTATATGATGCGGACACGCCGTCAAAGTAAGTGCCAAAACTATACACAAAGGTATAAGCGTCATTCGACGCAACAAAAATGATGGCTTTTGAAACGAAAAAAGTCGTAAACAACGCATAATATCAGGGAAAAAGCATCCGACAACAATAAAGTAACAACTTCTCTTCCCCAAAGACGCGAAATCAAAATATTTGTTGCGGTTAGTATCTTATCCACCTGTTAAAAGGTGTTAAATCTCGGAGAACGCAGTATTTACGTGCGCAGAGAGGAAATAAACGGATGAATTGCAGACATAACATCTTCACCGGTCACCGTAGCAAGAGTTTTGATAAAAGCACTACCGATAATTGCCCCGTCTGCATACTGACAAGCCGCATCAAAGCTTGCCTTATCACGTATGCCGAAGCCAATCATTATCGGATTACGAATTTTTCCCGTTGTTTTCAAATGCTGCAAGCGCTCAAAATATCCCATTCGTGCTGCATCCAAAGCAAGCGCACCGCCGGTTGTTCCGGCAGACGAAACTGCATACAGAAAACCGCTAGAAATCTCATCAATGCGAGCAATACGCTCAGCAGACGTTTGCGGTGTAATGAGCAAAATATGGTGCAGATTATACCGCTCAAACATTGGTTTCCATTCTTCAACAAAAACCTCCGGCGGCAAATCCGGCAAAATAACTCCGTCAATGCCAACCTCTGCACAAGACGCACAAAAGCGCTCTACGCCGAATTGCAAGACAGGATTCACATAGCCCATAAGCACCAGCGGCATTGTAATTGCGTTATCCGAACGAGTCCGAATTCCGCGTAATTGCTCAAAGAGCATTTCCATAGTCATGCCATTTCTGAGCGCTTGTGCACTACTTTCCTGAATAATTTCTCCATCCGCAACTGGATCAGAAAATGGCATCCCAATTTCAATCATATCCACACCACTACCCTGTAAGGCTGATAAAATCTGAATTGTACTATCTAACTGCGGAAAACCTGCTGTAAAATATACAGACAAAACAGGAGAAGTACGAGCCGAAAAGAGCGTATTAATGCGGTTTTGCGTGAGAATAGCACTCATAATAAAAAAAATTCCTTTGCGGGTAAAAGAAACAAATTACAAGAAAAAGCGCCATGATTTCTCAATCATGAGCAATCACGGCGCATACCATTTCAGATTACTTCAAAAAGCTGCCCAAAAGCGCACCCAAACCTGATTGAATCGCATCACCCGTTGGAGCTGTACCATTAGGCGTGAGTTGGTCAATAACCATCGGAAGCACTTGCGTAAGCGCTGTTGTTGCCATTTCCGGCGGAATGCCGACTTGTTGTGCCAGCGCCGCCACTTGCTCACCGCCTAAAACACTGGTAAGCATTTCGGGCGAAATAGGTAAATTCTGCCCTGTACCAACCCATGATTGCATCAGGTCTCCGGCACCGCCATTTTGGAATGTCTGCATCAAACCTTCGATACCACCTTGCTGTGTGAGCAAACCGCCCACAGCATTGATAAGAGCTGATTGTGTATCACCGCCGCTCGCATTACCACCAAGCGCTGCTCCGGCGACTTGCCCAACTAAATCCAGTAAACTCATATTAGAACGTAAAAAGGTGAAAAAAGTGAGAAAAACCAACAATAGCGTTGTTAATGAGGGCGCTCTTGAGAACCATGAATATAGGTTTGTAAATCTTTATCCCCACGACCGGAAAGATTTACCACAACAACTTCATCAGGTTTTGCACCGAGTTTCTCTAAATACGCCAGCGCATGAGCGGTCTCTAAAGCAGGAATGATACCTTCGGTACGAGCAAGGAATTTCCCCGCTTGCATCGCTTCATCATCTGTTATCGCGTGAAATTCTGCGCGTCCCGAAGCGAAAAGATGCGCATGAATCGGCCCAATACCGGGATAATCAAGTCCAGCAGAAATGGAAAACGGCTCCACTACTTGCCCGTCGGTGGTTTGCATCAGTAAAGTTTTACTGCCGTGTAACACACCGGATTTGCCAAGTGCAGTTGTTGCTGCCGAAAAGCCCGTATTTACGCCTTTTCCGGCTGCTTCGAGCGCAATTAATCGCACACGCTCATCATCCAAAAAATGATAAAAAGCACCAATAGCATTAGAACCACCACCAACGCACGCAAGCACGTAATCAGGATACGATCTCCCCTCTTTTTCTAGTAATTGACTCATCATCTCTTCGCTAATCACAGATTGAAAACGCGCAACCATATCGGGATAAGGATGCGGACCAACCACAGAACCGATGATATAGTGTGTGTTTTCGGGATTCGTAATCCAATCGCGCATTGCTTCGTTGGTTGCATCTTTGAGTGTTTGGCTACCGGATTTTGCCGCTACAACTTGCGCTCCAAGAAGCTTCATGCGCTCGACATTCGGCTTTTGTCGCTCAATATCCACAGCTCCCATGTACACAACACATTCCAATCCCATCAGCGCACAGACAGTTGCTGTTGCTACGCCGTGTTGCCCTGCGCCAGTTTCAGCAATAATGCGTTGTTTTCCTAAGCGCTTTGCAAGAAGAATTTGCCCCAGTGTGTTATTGATTTTATGCGCTCCAGTATGATTCAAATCCTCGCGTTTCAAGTAGATACGGGTTTTGTAGAAATCCGAGAGTCTTTTTGCAAAGTACAGTGGTGTCGGGCGACCAACATAATCACGCAATAATGCTGTAAACTCCTCTTGAAAACTTGGCTCGCTGATGATATCCAGATAAACATTGCGAAGATGCTCAACGTTAGGGAATAACATTTCAGGGATGTATGCTCCGCCAAACGTGCCGTAATAGCCGCGTTCCGAAACTCCGAAACGCTGTGAGGTTGTGGTGATGCGAGATGTCATCATAAATGGATAAGCAGAAATAGTTAAAAGTAGTGGTGGCGCTATTGTCAAAACTTCACCAAGAATATGGGTAAAAGGCAACTTTCTGTCCGATTGTCTTAACTTTTTACGACTTGGCTTAAAAATTGGTAAACACGTCCGGCATCTTTCAATGCAGGAGCGATTTCAAATTTACTATTCACATCGATTCCGAAAAGTTGAGGATACGCACGCTGCTTATACAATGAAAGAATCTCCGAACTATGCTCCAAAGCAATACCGCCGCTCAGAAAGAACGGCATAGAAGCATTGTAATACTGTAATAATGTCCAATCAAAGCGTGTACCATTACCACCGTGAGCGAGACCTTTCGTATCTAAGAGCGCTAAATTTATTGTACAATTAAATTGTACAATGCTTGCTATATCCTCTTTGGTAGCTATACTAAAGGCTTTCCAAATTTGCACAGAAGAGTAATGATGTTGCAATTGTCTTTGAAGACTCAAACAGAACTCAGGTGTTTCACCACCATGTAACTGTACGGCGTGAAAATTAAAGCGCTCTACTGCTCTAACAATATCGTCTGCCTGCGCATTTACAAAAACGCCGACCGTAGCGACTTGCCTAGCCAGAGAGCGCATAAAATCTTCTGAAAGCGTATGTTCAACAAAGCGCGGAGATTTCTCATAGAAAATAAATCCGAGATAATCAGGTCGTATTGAATGGTTCAATACTTCCCCGATATTCGCTTCATCTCGCATACCGCATACTTTGACTAAAGGACGCATCGGATGTTCTTGCCGAAGTTTTTCCGACAGGACATTGCGAACAGTATGGTCTGGCGATAAATTAAAGGTATTCATCATCATCGTCATCAAAGTCTGCGAATTTTTCTTCGTCAAACTCTTCAAATTCAATGTCATCGTCTTCATCGTCGTCTAATTCGTCTTCGGACTCTTCTTCAGGGTCAAATTCTTCGAGATCATCTAAATCTTCATCGTCATAATCCTCATCATCGTCTTCATCAAATTCGTCGTCTTCATACTCATCTTCATCAAAATCTTCATCATCTTCGTCTTCATCTGCACGCATACTCACTGTACTAACAGGGCTGCCGAGTTCAGCATCAAATGCTTCAATACTTTCATCCAAACCACCAAACACAAACTCAGCAAGTTCTTCTGCGCTGACCTGCTCAATTGCCTCAAGTGCAGATTGCTTCAAAAATGCGATAAACTCTGTATTGTTGAGGTAGTGTTCAACATCCAACATTTCGTCAATATGTGCCATTGTTGCTCCGAAAAATTACGAATGAGAAATTACGAATTACATGGTTTCATCGTCTGAAAGGCTCTTCGTTACTTGTATCCAAATTAGCATCTCGTTCATCAAAAACCAAAAACTAAATAGCGAAAAACTACTAACGAAAAATTACAAACCAAACAACGCATAATGTTCGCAATCTACGAAGGCATTTCCGCAAATCCCAATGCTTTTACTGTTGAGTGGAAAGAGCGAACTTCTTTGATAAACTGAGCACATGCTTCTTCGGGGCGACTATGACGCATAAACTGTTCACCAATTAAAAAACCCTGATACCCTGCACTACGCAGACGATGAATGTCCTGTGCCGAGGAAATACCACTTTCCGAGATTTTTATCATGGAAGTCGGAATTTCAACAGCAAGTTGCTCAGAGACTTCCAACGAAACACTGAAACTTTGCAAATCTCGATTATTCACACCGACAATATCAATATCTTCGCAAAGACTCCGGCGCAATTCCTCGCTATTATGCACTTCTAACAACACCTCCAAACCTAAGGACCGAGCAAACGCCGAAAAACGCTTAATCTCTTCGGGAGAAAGTGCCGCTGCAATAAGCAAAATCGCATCCGCTCCGATAGCCCGTGCTTCAATGATTTGGTATTCATCTATCGTAAAATCTTTACGCAAAATCGGGCAATAATTGAATTTCCGAGCAGCTTTTAAGTCATCATTTGAACCTTGAAAAAATTTTGTATCGGTCAAAACCGAAAGTGCAGAAGCTCCAGCCTGCATATATCCAATGCTTGTTCGCTCAATCGAAACATACTTATTTATCACCCCTTTTGAGGGAGAAGCCCGTTTAATCTCTGCAATAATACCTGTTTTATCAGGTCGGAGCAGGTATTTTTTGAGCGAGACCGTCGGAGAGGAACAATACAACGATTTCTCCAAGAGCTTGACCGGGTATAATTCTTTGCGTTCTTGGACTTCGGTACGTTTGTACGCGATAATTTCATCAAGGATATTCATAGCAATTAAAAACATTATGAAAACGTAAATTTCAGATTAACACCCAAGCAATAATGGTGATGTAACTTTGTGCAGCAGTAACAATTCTTTTACCTCTCTTCAATCTTTATGTACACAATTGAAAAGCGTAGTTATGGCTGGCAAATTACAGTTGATACAGCTTTAGAACCGCATGAAATTGAAACTCTAACAAATGAGTTAAAACGTAGTACGAACTTTATGAAGCGTCCATATGAACCACTGGGAATTCTTATTCGCCCATCATTATCGGCTCAAGGTAAACTCAAACCCCGTGTTTATGTCATAGAATGATGTATGATTTCAGGTATTATGCCAAAAACGCCTTTAATGCAGCCAACGCCTTACCGGAAACCAAGGATTCATGCGCCAGAGCAAGAGCATCCTGCTTACTAAATTTTGGTGTTGGTTGCGCACAGTAGATTGCCATTCCAGCGTTGGCGATCACAACGGCATTTTGCGCCGCTGTCCCTTGTCCTTCGAGAATGCGGACAAAGATTTGCGCACTTTCTTCAGGTGTTTTTCCACCGCGCAATTCATCGGCTGTAACACGTTCAAAACCTAATTGTGCAGGCTCACAGAGTTCTTCTGCATCACGAGAAATCAACTTAAAATTGCCCGTGAGCGAAATCTCATCATATCCATCTAACGAGCGAAGAACGATATAACCTTGCTTTGCAGAATCACTTTGGAGCAAATATCCATAAATACGAGCAAGCTCCATACTAAAAACACCAGTCATCTGAAAAGGCGGAAAAGCAGGATTTACCAATGGTCCCAGCATATTGAAAAATGTCCGCATCCCAAGTGCTTGACGAATTGGAGCAACAGCCTTCATAGCCGGATGGAAAAGTGGTGCGTGCATAAAACACACGCCAGAACCGTCAATTGAACGACGCAAAGCATCGACATCATTGGTAAATGTGTATCCCAAACATTGTAGAACATTTGATGACCCTGACACGGAAGAAACACCGTAATTACCATGCTTGGCAATTTTCAAGCCCGCACCGGCAGCAACGAACATCGCCGTCGTTGAAATATTAAACGTGTCTTTACCATCGCCTCCTGTGCCACACATATCAATTGTCGGCAGCCCGCCTAAATCTACACGATGACAAAGTTCCAGCAATGCCTCCCGAAAACCGCTTAGTTCCTCAACAGTAATGCTTCGCATCATATACACCGTTAAAAATGACGTGATATGTGCCTCGCTATATTTTCCCGATGCAATATCCGTCAGAACGGCTTTAGCTTCAGCTTTTGTGAGCGTTTTATGATCAAATAGGTGTTGAAGAATTTCTTTCATACATCAGGCAATAGATTCTGGTTTTCAGGTAATAGGTTTATGACCTTTTCAAAAGTGAGCCTTGTCCAAAACAAAGGATTGCATTGCTTTTGCCCACCCATCTTCTTCGTGCGATGACGTAAGATATGATGCGGCATTACGAACATATTCAGTCGCGTGTCCCATAGCAACACTCATCCCGGCAACACGAAACATTTCAATATCATTCTCACCATCACCGATGGCACATATTTCCTCACGTTTGATGCCAAGCATTTCCGCCAAACGAAGTACCGCCGTTCCTTTATGAACATTTGGCGCGGTAATGTCAATAAATTTCGGATTTGCAGGGCTGGAAGCAGATACCGAATCGCCCAAATGTTTATCAATTCGGCGTTTTGCTTCAGCGCTCTGTTCAGGCTTACCTAGCAAAGTAATCTTGTTCACAGGGAATTTCATACGCTCAACCAAACCTTCTAAAATCGGCTCAAAACGTAAGGAAGCGGCTTCACGGCGAACTAATTCATCGTTACCTGAACTCCACCACCCCTCTTCGTCCAAAAGCATAAAATTTACCCCCGTATCATGCACGAGGTCATACACTGTTTGAACTATCTCAGCATCTATTTGAGCGCTGTACAGCGTTGTAGTGTCGGTTGTCGCATCGGTTTGGGCAATAACAGCACCATTCATCCCGATAAATGGTGCAGTAAATTCCATCATACCCGCATCCTCAAGAATATGCAACATTCCACGCGGCGGACGAGAACTTGCCAACACGACGATAATCTCTTGTTTCTTCAATTCTGTAAGAGCATCCCTTGTAGCAGCAGTAATACGACGGCTTTTGGGAAGGAAGGTACCATCAACATCTGAAACAATAAGTTTAATTGGTTGAGAAGAGATATTATTCATTTGTACAATTAAAACGTACAGAAAATTTTATCAACAAAAATTTTATTTACATTCAGATTTTACCAAATAGATGGTATCAGTGGCGATGAATGTAAACGCTCATCGCCTGTAACAAGAGGTACGCGGTATGTTATAGCTGTTGCCACAATAATCCTATCCACAGGGTCTTGAGCAATAAGCGTCGGTAAATGAGCTGATAATTCCGCAATGCTTGGCGTAATCTCTGCTACAATATAATGATTTGCATTTAATACAACTTCTATAAACTCGGTAAAATCACAACCGGGCTGAAATCGTCCTGCTTGTATGAGCATTGCTATTTCCCAAAAAGAAACAGAACAAATGTACATTCCATTTGTACGATTTGCTTTGGCAATAGCAGATTTTGCTTTTGCACTCAATCGCTCAGGGGCAAGTGCATTCCAAATAACAGCGCAGGTATCCAAAACTATCATACGTTATGCTCTTCATTGTTCATGGATAGGAGAAAGAACATCTCCAATAACAACATTTTTTTGTAACTCTGCAAGCCTTTTACGAGCCTGTTTTTGGGCTTCTTTGGGCGGCAAAACTCGTGCTACTTCTTTTCCACGTGAAGTAATAATAAGCGTTTCACCTGCCTCTACTTGATGTAGAAAATCCGGCAGATGCGCCCGAAAATCACTTATAGAAACTCGTTGCATATTGTTTGTAAAATTATTGTACAATTGTATTGTACAAATATACTTATTATAATAATTCTAGCCAATTTTTCATCATTTGCGCGCCATGCTCGGTTAATACCGATTCAGGGTGGAACTGAACCCCACGAACATTGAATTTTCGGTGACGTAATGCCATTATCTGACCTTCTTCGTCCTGAGCTGTAATTTCTAGTTCCGATGGGAAACCTTCGTCCGATACTGCCCATGAATGGTATCGTCCGACAATTATTTCATTCGGCAATCCTTGAAACAATATATCTGGTACGGTAACATGAGCTTTTGTTGCCAGTCCATGAAACACGCGCGATAAATTTTGAAGCTGCCCGCCGAATGCTTCACCTATGGCTTGATGTCCCAAACAAATTCCCAATATAGGTTTTTCTGGTGCATATCGTTGAATGAGTGCAGGCATAATTCCCGCTTCTTCGGGAATTCCCGGACCTGGCGAAAGAACAATTTTATCATAATCTTGCACTTTATCCAGCGTAATTTTATCGTTACGAATAACATCAACATTGAAGCCAAGTTCACGGATAAGATGTGCGACATTATAGGTAAATGAATCGTAGTTATCAAGAAGAAGAATCTGCATACTTTGTATAAAAATAAATAACAAATTTTGTACACTTGAATTGTACGAAATATAATACTCTGGCAATATTACAAGTTTTGCGCAAAAGCAATTGCCTTTCTGAGCGCACCAAGTTTATTATTCACCTCTTGAAGTTCGCTTTCCGGCTCAGAATCAGCAACTAAGCCCATTCCGGCTTGATACGTCAGAGTATTATTTTTACTCATCATTGAGCGGATCATAATAGCGAGATTAACATCACCATTAAAATCAATAAAACCAACACCACCACCATAAAAACCACGCGCACCTCGCTCGTAGCGGTCTATCAACGTCATTGCCATATATTTCGGTGCGCCGGAGAGTGTTCCAGCAGGGAATGTATCGGCAACAATACTGAGGGAATCTTGATTTTCACGTAAAGTTCCACTAACCTTTGAAACAAGATGAATAACATGGGAATAATACTGAATTTCTTTATATACATCTACTTTTACGCCAGTACAATGCCGGCTCAAATCATTCCGCGCCAAATCCACCAACATCACGTGCTCGGCGTTTTCTTTCGGGTCTTGCTGGAGCGCTGCGGCGCGCTCTGCATCTGTAGCATCGTGACCGGTTCGACGGAATGTTCCGGCGATTGGGTGAATCTCTGCATGATTTCCTTTAATAATAATTTGCGCCTCTGGCGAAGAACCAAAAAGCCGCATTGAGCCGTAATCGAAGTAAAACAAATATGGAGAAGGATTTACGCTACGCAATGCTCGATAGACATTAAAATCATCACCTTTAAACATTCGTTGAAAACGACGTGAGGGCACAATTTGAAACACATCTCCACGAAAAATATGCTTCTTTATTTTCAGCAGTGTTTCAATAAATTCCTCGTCAGTGAAATTTGATGTTTCCTCGTGTGAAGCCTCAAAGCGATAACTTGCAAAGGTCTTTTTACCGATAAGAGAAGCAATCGTTTCAATCGAATCGCTCGAATCTTCGTCAATCCTGTTCTCCGGCACGTGTTCGATAATCGAAAGTTCATTGGTAAAATGATTCATCGCAATAACATACTGATACAGATGGAACTGCATCTGCGGAATGCGCCGTTCTTCCTCACTTCCCTGTGTTAAGAGAATATCCTCACAATACTGAACAGCATCGTAGGTCATATATCCAAAAACACCATTATATGCAAAATGAGGGAAATGCGTTGTGGAACTATCGGCTTGGAAACCGCTTAAAAACTCTCGAAATAAATTAAATACATCATTGTACATTGTAATTGTACATTGATTTTGTTTGCCATCCGGCAAACGAATATGTACGTTGCCATTTTCAACAACAAATCCTGCAAGTGGTTTACAACAGATATAGGAGCAACTATTTTCGTTGCCGTGATAATCTGAGCTTTCCAGCAATATGGTATTAGGAAAGACATCGCGCACTTGCAGATAAATACTAACAGGTGTATATGTATCCGCAAGAACAGTTTTGAAGCGGGTTGTTAGGCGTGTTGTGTGTTTCATAGAAATTACTATCATAAAAAAAGCCTACTGCTTTCGGGCAGTAGGCTTTGCTAAACATTTTGTCAAGAAACTTGAAATTGTCATAGCTGCACAGTCGAAGCGCTACACCGCCCAATCGGAATGCGAGTAGTTCCACCACCAAAGCCAGCTATGTGTATGTACTGTTGTCATAAGGAAAAATTGCGATTGTGTTTTGTATCCCATACAAGATGCGAAAAATTTCTCCTTGATGCAAATTTTTTTATGTTCCCAGCAAAGAGAATATCAACACAGATAGTAATGCTCCTTTTCTTATCAACTACTTATCTCATCTCAGCGTGGTCGTGTCCTAAAAGAGTTGCCATAAGATAAACGCTTTACGCGTTTTTTTGAAGGCAACAAGAAAAAAGTCAGGAAAACGGCATAGTTTTCCGACATGGCATGTACAGAAACTATCGTCGTCTGCTGCCCTGACTGCAACAGCGAAAATATCAAACGCAACGGAAAGAGCAAAACCTATCGCCAACGGTACTGTTGTAAGCGTTGCAAACGCAGTTTTCAAACGACCTATACCTATACCGCATGGAAGCCTGAGCGACGAGCATTGATTGTTCCCATGACCATGCGTAATAGCGGTATTCGTGACATTGAGACAGTGCTTGGCATTCATCGCGATAGCGTGATAGCACGCATAAAAGCGGAAACCGCGAAGATTCCGGAGCAGCCGCCACCACAACGAAAACAGAAGGTCCGAACGGCGGAACCGGATGAGTTTTGGTCGTTTGTCCGTAGTAAAGCTCATCAGCGATGGACGTGGTATGCCTGGGATGCCAAGAGAAAATGTATCCTAGCGCATCACAATGGTCGTCGCACCAATGCCTCATGCAAAACACTCTGCGATGAATTGTTGAAGCGATATGACATTCGACGATACAATACCGATGATTGGCAATCGTATAGCAAACTACTGCCGCCATCCAAGCATCGTATCAGCAAAAAGGTACGCAGCGCATTGAGAGACAGAATCTCAATTTTCGTACCCATATCAAACGGCTCAATCGGCAAACGATATGTTTCTCGAAATCTCGGAACGTATCCATGATGTGGTCATCAAGCTCTACATATACCGCACTAAATCTGCATAGCAACTCTTTTAGGACACGACCAGAAATTTTATCGTGTACTATGCAGCACTGAAAGTTATTGGAAACTTTGACTACCTGATACTTGTAATTAGTGCCGAAAATGTCGGACCCCGGTAAAGATCATTGCTATTCCGTGTTCGTCTGCTGCCGCAATTACCTCTGCATCTCGAACTGAGCCTCCAGGCTGTATTACTGCCGTTGCTCCAGCTTTCACTGTTTCGAGAAGTCCATCTGCAAAAGGAAAGAAAGCATCTGATGCTACCGCCGAGCCAACGAGGCTGATTCCAGCTGCCTCGGCTTTTCGTGCTGCAATCGCAGCCGAATCTACGCGCGACATTTGCCCCGCACCGATTGCCAAAGCACGGTCGGGCGCGGCATAAACAATTGTGTTTGATTTGACGTGTTTCGCAATGCGCCATGCGTATTCAAGCGCTTTGCGTTCTTCGGGTGAAGGCTGGCGCTTGGTTACAATGTCTAAACCTTCGCTATTCCAAAGGAGCGTATCGGCGCTTTGAAGTAACATTCCCCCTGCTATCGCTTTCACTTCAAGACGTAGAGAGGCTTCCAAGGCTTCATAGTTGACCGTCATCAAACGGCGATTTTTCTTCTGCTTCAGCAATTCCAATGCGTCCGCCGAGTAAGCGGGTGCAATGACGACTTCCGTAAAAATTTCATCAATTGTTTGTGCCGTTGCGAGGTCAATCTCGCTTGTGAGGGCGATAATACCACCAAAAGCAGAGGTTGTATCGCACGCAAACGCCTTCAGATATGCCTCTTTCAGTATTTTATCAGAACCGATACCGCATGGATTCGTGTGTTTGATAATGACCGCCGTTTCGCCGAGTCCTTCAACACCACGAAACTCCAACGCAAGTTTCGCAGCCGCGTCAATGTCCAGAAGATTATTATACGATAGTTCTTTGCCATGTAAGTAATGGAAAATATCGCTGTATGCGTTGCCCGAACCGGATTGTTTGTACAGAGCAGCTGTTTGATGCGGGTTTTCCCCGTAGCGTAAATTTTGGTCTTTGCGAAGCGCAATAGAGAGCGTTTCGGGGAGAACTGTCTCAATTTGACGTTTTTTTTCTTCGATTTTTCGAGAAAAATAGCTTGCAATCATACCATCGTAATATGCGGTATGTGCGAAGGCTTCATGCGCTAGTGAAAGTCGTAATTCTTCCGGTAAAGCTCCATCGTGTGTGTGTAAAGCATCCGCTATTTCGTCGTACCGCTCAGGATTGGTGAGAATTGCCGTCCAACGGTAGTTTTTCGCGGAAGCACGAATCATCGCCGGACCGCCAATATCAATGTTTTCGACAATATCGTCATGGGTTGAAGCCGCATTTGCCAAGGTTTTTTCAAATGGATACAGATTGACCACTACCAAATCAATGGACTGAATCATATTAGCTTCCATTTGCTGAACATGGTGAGGATTATCCAAGACAGCCAATAACCCTGCATGAATAGCAGGGTGTAAGGTTTTTACCCGTCCATCCAAAATTTCATCAAAGCCTGTGACATTTGCGATGCTGATAACAGGAACACCTGCTTTTTTCAGCTCTTCAGCCGTCCCGCCGGTCGAAATGATTTGAATATCACGCTCGGCGAGCTTTCGGGCAAAACTGACAATGCCCGTTTTATCGGAAACACTGATAAGCGCACGGCGAATAACATGGGTAGAAGGATGAAGCATAAACGACGGGTAAAGGTGAAAAACAAGAAATGGTGTGTGAACACTATGTTAAGTAACAAATGTTCGGCGCAAAATTACAACGCTCCGCGCCATTCCGCAATAAAATTTCATACAATATCTTACAAGCAATCATATTCTCTTTTGCAAATTTTAGCGCATTTTGTAACAATTTTGCAATAAACAAGCAAAAATTTTGTTTATTTTGCAATAATTACTATTTTCGCTGTAAGCGAAATGCTTATGACATGAATATGACCGCATAGTCAATACATACACATTTTGCAATGCAACTTTAGAACATCCTGAGTTTATCGTTAAAAAATCTTGATTTAGAGAGAACTATTCGATGAATATCTTTCAATCGCTGTTGGCGCGAAAAGAATCTGCGTCAAATACACGCAAGAACAATCACCCTGTATCACAACCACGAAAGGCGACGAATAGCATGGAATCGACTTCGGCAAAAGGTAGATTAGTTATTATCGGGGGTAACGAAGATAAAATCAAAGCAAAAAATGTTCTGCGTTATGTCGCGGAGCAATCTCAAGCACTATGTATCAGCATTATTCCTACCGCAAGCACTTATGGCAAAGAATTAGGTGATGAATATGCAGAAATTTTCATTGAGATGGGAATTCCGAAGGCGCATGTTGTAGCGCCACGTTACGTCGGAGATGCAGATACACCGGAATATCATGCTATGCTGGATGAATCCGACGCATTTTTTTTCACCGGAGGCGACCAAGTACGGCTTGTCGAGGTCTTCAAAGGTACGATTGCTTTTCAAAAAATTGCCTCCAAACACGCTCATGGAGCGCTCATTGCCGGAACAAGTGCCGGTGCTGCTGCTGTGAGTGATGCAATGCTTTTTGACGGTGATGATGAAGGATTAAAAAAAGATGCTGTAAGCATCACCGAAGGATTTGGTTTTTTGCCGTTTATCACGGTGGATACCCATTTTTTACAACGGAATCGCATTCCACGACTTGCACAAATACTTGCCCGAGAAGCAAATCGCTATGCTATTGGTGTAGATGAAGATACAGCACTTTCGATAGATTCTGCGGGAAATGCTCTTGTTATTGGCAGCGAATTTGTTACCTTTATGGCTGCTTCGGGTGGTATGGCAAGCAATTACGAACACGTTCAACGCAAAGACCGCTTTAGTATTCATGGTGTTTCAATCAGTTTCCTTGCTGCCGGAGCAAGATTTCATCTGCCTTCGTGGACTATGTTAGAGTAACATTTACAACATTCTCGACGTTCAATCACACATACAAACAGCCTTCTTCCTCATTTCAACCAATAATGCCCAATGACCAAGGATACCGCACACGACCCCCTTGCAAAAGTGACGCATGAGGATTTCAGCGTCTCGAAATTTTATTCCTACAAAGGACCCAGTTACTATCTGGCACGTCCGGCGGTAGTGTTTAATCTCTACATTGCTCCGGCAGGGCGCACGGTTGAGTATTATCAGCCGCTTGTTTCGGCAGAATTTCCACAACTCGCAAAACGCCAATTCGAGCGCGTGATAGACCTTTTTGTTGCGACACTCATCGAGACGCTTCGCATGGACATTAACCTACCCGTTAGCGAAAGCAGCGTCAGTTTTGATGGCGATTCGTATGTTGTTGCTGTGCAGTATTTGGATGAATACGTCGCTGAAGACGCATCAATGCTTGTTGCGGAATGGTTCGCAGCATTGAGTAGCGAAAAATCGTTCGACTTTCGTGGCGGTTTCCAGAAATTACAAAAGCAGTTTGACCGCACCATCCAAGGCGGTCCGACGATTTCTTCGATTATCGAAGCCGGAATCAAACGCAAAATTCCAATGTTCTTTTTGCGTAGTGAGGGCGATTTCCAGTGGGGCTATGGAAAAAAGCAAGTACGCGGTCGTTCGACGGTCTTTCATACCGACAGCATCAAAGATACAGAGTTCACGACACAAAAAGATGCCGTCAAAGAGTTTTTGCTGGATTGCGGCTTTCCCACGCCAATTGGGAATAATTGCATGACCGAAGACGAACTTTTGGAAGAAGTCGAGGAGTTAGGTTTTCCACTTGTTGTCAAGCCACTCGCAGGTCATAAAGGGCAAGGCGTAACGACAGACATTCAAACGAAAGAAGAGGCTTTAACGGCATTTCGGCGTATTATTGATGCAGCAAATGAAGCCGGAGCAAGTTTTGACGGGGCTATCGCGGAGCAACAAGTCTATGGCAAAGACCACCGCCTACTTGCGGTCAATGGGCGCTTTGTGGCGGCATTGCAGCGTGTTCCTGCATATGTGGAAGGTAACGGCAAAGACACGATTGAAGCGCTTATCGAACTCGAAAACAAGCGCCCTGAACGCCGTGATAACGCCCGTTCACCGCTTGCGAAAATCACGGTGGACGACGGTTTGAAAGAATACATTGCACTGCAAAATCTCACACTCTCTTCTGTGCCGCCGATGGGCGAGCGCGTGTATTTGCGCCGCGTGGCGAATGTTTCAGTAGGTGGTGTTTCGGTGAATGTTACCGAAAAAATGCACCCGAAAAATGTGAAAATGGTGGACGATATTGCGAAGTTCTTTCAAGTTATGTGCTTGGGCATTGATGTACTGGCTGAGGACATCTCCAAACCGTGGGACGCAGGAAATTTCGCCATTATCGAAATCAACGCCGGACCGGGCGTGTTTATGCACATTGCGCCCGCAGAAGGCGCACCAATAGACGTTCCGGGAATTATCATGCGTGCAAATTTCCCCAAAGACCGCTCTGAGCGGATTCCGATTATTGCCGGCAATAAAATTTCCCCCGAACTTTCCACAAGGATTTATGAGGCTTTGAAGGTAATCAAACCCGATGTGGAATACGGCTCACTCCTCAAAGACGGTATTTCTTTTAACGGTGAATTTTTTCACAAGCATAAACGCCACAGCAAAAACGTCGAAATTATGCTACGTAATCCCAAGTTGGAGTTTGCCGTCTTTCGCCATACCAAAGATGATATTTTCGATTTTGGTACGTTCCACGAAGGCGCAGACGTGGTGATTTTGGAAGACCCGCACTACGCCGAAGAGATATTAAAGCGCGATGTGCAGCCGGACGGCTATGTAATGCAGGTTCACGACGGCTATATCGTGATTATGGGCGGCGGACTGGCTGAACCCCGCGCCGTTACCTTTACTGCTGAAGAAGGTAGAGACGGTGGCATTTTCAAAGCTTTAGAGCCGCTTTTGGCGGGACTTTTGACGAAATATGAGTAATCAAAAATAATATCACAATGTCCTTGCAAATAGCATCATATCTCACTTCTTCGTATCCGCTCAAAGCACTGGATATTCGTGTCGTGCGCGGCGCAAATGCTTTTGCATGGTCGCCGGTGGTGCGATTAACGCTGGATTTAGGCGAGTACGACGAAGTGTTTACCAACACCATAGATGGCTTTTTCGATGCCTTGAAAGCGCTTCTGCCCTCGCTTCATGAGCATCATTGCTCAGTAGGCACCCCTGGCGGCTTTTTTCAGCGTATGAACGAAGGGACATTACTTGGACACGTTTTGGAACATATTGCGTTGGAATTACAAGTGCTTGCAGGCATGGATGTAACCTACGGCAAAACGCGCAGTACACGACAAAAAGGTGTTTACAACGTGGTTTTCAGCTATTTTTACGAAGAAGCGGGCGTTTTTGCCGGAAAAGCAGCTTTGAATATCGTTAATGCACTGCTTTTGAAAGAAACCGTTGACATTCCGCCGGTTGTCGAACATCTGCGGAGCATTGCACAGGGTTTTGTTCCCGGATTTACAACACAAGAACTGCTTGTAGAAGCCCGCCGCCGCCATATTCCGCTTACACGCTTGCAAGAACATGATGTAGAAACGTTTTGGCTTGGTACAGGCAAATATGCACGGCACTTTAAGCATGGTTTACTTCTGCCTTCGGCATTGCGCACAAGTAGTCATGCGGCTTTACAAAACGAAGAACACCGTAGTACGCTCGAAGATGACATCACCAAATCGTGTATTCGCGCACTACATCTACCCTTTACGCCAAGTATTCATGCACCTTCCGGTGGAATTCTCACCAATTCTTATCGTGTATTATTGCTCGGTGGAACGGCACCTTCTGTGCTCAAACTCGCGCCACCGATTGCGGAAGGTAATGGAGAATCAAGCATTGAAGAGCTTATCGAAGCAATGAATGGACAGCGCCAACTGTCGGGTCGCTTAAAACCTGTTGTGCTTGATGATGAAACGAACCTCCTTCTCTCGGAAGCAGGTTTTTCGCGGGATGCGATTTTACCCAAAGGGTATGTGGTGCGGTTGAAGCGCGAAGGAACGCCGGAAAATGGCGGTGCGGTAATTGAAATGAACGATGAAGTTTGCAGTGAAAATAAGGCGTTGTTTACTCAGATTGCCGAATTTATTCGCACAAAATTTGGGTACGAAATGGCAGAATTGCGTATTGCAGCAGCTTCTTTGCATCGCCCATTGTTGGATAATTCAACAGCGACTGCTCCGGCAGTCCTGCTTTCATGCGCTCTCCAACCCGACACTCGATTATACCGCCTTCCCACAAGCGGCAGGACATTCAATACCGCACACCATCTTCTCGGAACGATATTCCCTCAGAATATGCCGTCGCGTGTACCGATTATTGCCCTCACGGGTGGTTTCGGTGCAGAATTTCTCCGTACGATGCTGGATGACGCTTTGACAGAATTTGGCTGGACAGTCGGCAGTGCTTCGCCTTTTGCTGCATCCATCCGCCGCGAACACGTGCCACTACGCGCCCAAAATGGTATTTTGACAATTGTTACAGAGCAAGATATTGATTGTGCTGTGCTGGAAATACCGCTTGAAACCATAACACAAGAGGGCTTGCGTTATGACCGTGCGAATGTGGGTGTGATACTCAATATTGCTCCTGAAGACAGTGGCGAATACAACGACAATACTCTCGAAAGCAATGAGGATGCAGCTCATGCACACGCACTTGTGGCAGAATATCTCGTTGCCGGAGGTACGGCGGTTATTAATGCGAACAATCCTATTATTACGCGCTCGGTAGAACGTTACGACCACGAGGCGATATTTTTTGCCACAAATCGCGCCAATCCCCAGTTAGCACTGCATGCTTCACGTGGAGGCAAAACACTATTGCTGGAAAATGGCGTCATGACTATGCTTGAAGGAAAACAAGAGATCCCATTTATACGCGGGATAGCGCTTGAAACCACACTGGACAAAGAACTGGTTTTGGCACTGACGGCAACATTACTGGCATTTGGTATTCCTAGCCGTAACGTCCGTGAGTGGCTTGAAAACACGCTTGAGCGCCTCTTTATCCCTAATATACATGATGAATGACCGATAGACCAATGTACTGTTAATACACCAGTGTACTAATGCACCAATGACTAATTTTCAAGGAGAAGTGTGTGATGACTACAACAGAAGTATATGAAAAACACCATACCAAAACGGTCGTAGATCCGCGAATTATTGAGATTTTCCGCGAAGTGGCTGTTATTCCGGCACTTTCGGGGAAAGAGCGCCCGATGGCGGACTACATTCATAATTTTGTGAGCCGTTTGGGGCTAAATTCCTACGAGGACAACACCTTTACACGCTGGAATGGCGATGCAGGAAATATCCTCTGTCCGGTTGCCGGTGGTGGAGATTTTATTATGACCGCCCATATGGACACGCCACGACCAACCGGCGATACAAAAGTGGTAGTTGATGATGAAAAAATCACGTCTGACGGCACAACAGCGCTTGGCGTGGATAATCGCGCCGGAGTAACGATTTTGCTTTACACGCTGGAAAAAATTGTGAAAGAAAATTTACCCACACGCGGTTTTACCATCGCTTTCACGACGTGCGAAGAAACCACACTCGACGGTTCGATGAACATTCCTTTGCGCAAAGAAGTGGAAATGGCGTTTGTGTTTGATTCTTCCATGCGTCCGGGCAATTTTGTGTGTGAATCCTGCGGCGCGATTGCCTTCAAAGCGACATTTTTGGGCAAAGCCTCTCATTCGGGTATTGCGCCGGAAAAAGGCATCAATGCTATTGTGGCGGCAGCAAAAGCGATTAGCTCTATTCCCATTGGGCGAGTAGATGGAACGACAACAGTGAACGTCGGCATGGTGCATGGTGGCGAGGCAGTAAACGTCGTTCCGGCACAGGCAACACTTGAAGGCGAGATTCGTTCTATGGATTTGCAACAGGTCGAAGTGCTTGCCAAACAAATTCAAGCCACCTTCGAGGCAGCCGCCGCAGAAGTCGGCGCAGGCTTGGAATTTACGGCACGGTGGGATTTTACGCCGTACCACATCAAGCCGGAAGACCGTGTATTCCAAGAAATCAGCCGCGCGATTGAAAAAGCAGGCTTGAAGCCGAATCCTTACGTGTCGTGGGGCGGAAGTGATGCAAATTCGTTTAATCGGCGCGGCATCAAATCTGTCAATATCGGTATCGGCGCACAAAATCCACACGCGAACACGGAATTTATCTATCTTGAAGACCTTCAAAAGTCTGCCGACATTGCCCTCGAAGTGATTCGGGAGCAAAACTTTTTGCACGAACCGATTAGCCGATAACAGCAAAAAATTGCCCGTTTATGAGTTCCGAGCCGTAGAGCGGGCTTTTCAGAAATTACCAATTGTTCACTTTTTTTTGCCGCTCGATGAAAAAACTGAAACTTCCCAATACGTTTATTTTGATTTTTTCCTTGCTCGTCCTGATAACAGCCTTGACGTGGATTGTGCCGGGCGGCGAGTATTCAACGGCTGTTGTCAATGGGCGCACGGTAATTGTTCCGGGGTCGTTTCATTATATCAAGAATAATCCACAGGGCTTCGGGGCGCTGATGACCGCACCAATCAAGGGCTTTGTGGAAGCGTCCATGATTATCGGCTTTGTGTTGATAGTCGGCGGGGCGTTTTCGGTCTTACAAAAAACAGAAGCGATTGATGCACTGATAAAATCAATTGCCAAAGCACACGCTCGCTCACCATTTGTCAGAGCCGCGCTTATACCGCTGTTTATGCTCCTGTTTTCGGTTGGCGGGGCGACTTTTGGCATGAACGAGGAAGCAATTCCTTTTGTGCTGATTTTCGTACCGCTTGCTCTTGCGCTTGGCTATGACTCGCTTGTCGGCGTAGCAATACCGTTTGTCGGTGTGCAAATCGGCTTTGCCGGAGCGTTTTTGAATCCGTTTAATGTGGCAATAGCACAAGGCATTGCGGGCTTGCCGCCGTATTCAGGATTGGAATATCGCTTGATTGTTTGGACAATTGCGAATATCCCCGCCATAGCGTTTGTAATGTGGTATGCAAACCGTATCAAAGCAAAGCCGGAGCTTAGTCCGATTTATGCTGATGACCTAGAGCGGCGAAAGAATCTGGATTTCGGTGATTTCGAGAAATTCCAAGGTATGACCGGAACGCATAAAATCGTGCTGTGGATATTTCTGGCAGCGCTGGGTGCGATGATTTTTGGAGTCATCCAGTACAAATGGTATATCGAAGAAATCGCAGCACTTTTCCTTGTCATGGGCATTATCGTTGGTATTGTCGGGCGTTTGAATGCGGATGAATTTGTCGCTGCTTTTCTGCACGGCGCAAAAGACCTTGTTTCAACGGCACTCATTATCGCTTTAGCACGGGCAACGATGGTCGTGGCAAAAGACGCACATATTATTGACACCATGCTCTATGCACTTGCTCCTTTTGTCGAGTCCGCAAGCCCGATATTTGCTGCTCAGAAAATGTTTGTGATTCAATCGGTGATTAACTTTTTTATTCATTCCGGCACGGGACAAGCCGCGCTCACAATGCCGATTATGGCTCCTTTGGCAGATTTGACAGGTGTTACACGGCAAACGGCTATTCTGGCATTTCAATTCGGTGAGTTTACAAACATTATCATTCCTACTTCTGCCATCACTGTTGGTGTGCTGTCGCTGGCGAATATTCCTTGGGAAAAATGGGCGAAATGGGTGCTGCCCTTGCAACTTGTCCTGATGCTTTTAGCGTTGCTCTTACTCATTCCGCCGTGCTTGTTTCATTGGCAGTAATGGGTTTGTCTTCAAGAGCGAAAGCAAATTATTTCTCAAAATTCCTCATAATTCGTGATATTCGTAGCAAATTGTTTTTGTTCCTACCCCGAATATGACGCATTATGGCTACGTTTAAGCTCACTCAGGAAACTGCTGCGTACTTTTACAAAGAAATTGACGAAATAGTTTTTGACGAACTTGCCCAGCAACCATCGCAAATACTTGCTTTGCGCGGGATGCTCAACGAACTTCTGCATATTATCACCGCCGATGAGCCGCAGCTTTTTACCGACCTGTATTCTCGCTTGCTCTTTGTTGCCGATAAATACACGTTTCCCGGATATATTTCCCGCGAACTTCAGGCTTTTCGGCGTATTGCCACTCGTGCCGGCAGAAAAAACGCGAACATTTCTCACGAAACTGTCCAAAGCGCTGCACGTGCCTTAGCGTTACTGGTATTTTTCTTTTCAGAAGAACGTGCTCCAGAGCCGCTTCGTACCTTACTTCTCCAAGCAAAACCCTTCACCAAAGAATCCTCTTCCACCAAAACGCACATCCCGCTTGTTCGGCTGACCGTGCAGGGATTTGGATTGGTGGAAAGCAAGCACGGACGGGCTTTTGTTGAACTTCAGGGACTGACGCATGAGGGGGAAATGATGCTTGTGAGAATTTGGGAGCCTTGGCACGATTTGGAGCAACTTGCATGGGAATTTTGTACGTTACACATTGTCAATATCAGGTTTGTCCAAACCAAAACCGTTGAAATTCTGACACCACCATCAACTTCCACAAAAAAGCAAAGCCAGAATGAGCCGACAAGCGAGGAATTGAGCCTGTACGAGACAACAGCAGATTCCATCGTGATTTTGGAGCCGGACTATCTTTTGGATGTTACCGACCTCGCCGAATGTGTGCAACGTCAATTACCAGCCGGCGGAAACCCGCGTATTTCCTTGCTGAAAAAGTTTCTACCGACGGAAGTAAAAATGTCACTCGTGAGTGGAAGCATAGCAAACTACTGTTTTGATGCCCTTTTGAGCAATCCTGATGCGAATTTTGATGCCATTTTTCAAGAAGCACTCCTTCAAAAGCCGCTTCAAATCATAGCCTTGCAACAGGAAAACAAAGAATCGGTGAATTTACTTCGGATGCACAGTTTAACCGTGTTCGAGAACATTCGGGCGCTCCTGCAAACGCTCTCGTGGGACAAAGCAAGCATCGAAGCAAGTTTTATTTCGCCGTTGTATGGCTTGCAAGGGCGTTTGGATTTGATGGTCGAATACGATGACGACCCGCACCGCAAAACAATTGTCGAACTCAAAAGCGGCTCTGCGCCGGCGAATGCAACGTGGGAAAATCACGCTGCGCAAGTAACAGCCTACAATCTTTTGCTTGATTCCTGCTTTCGTGAGCGCTCCGGCGATTCGTGTATTTTCTACGCACGAGATTCGGTGCGTCCTTTAAGAAACATTCCTAATGACCGCCAATCGAAGCAATTGCTCTTGGCACTCCGCAATCGCATTATTGCTCAGGAACACTCGCTTTCGCTTCGGCAACCACGCACCTTGCAAGAACTTCATCCTCAGCATTTCGGGTTAATGCCGACGTTTATCGAAGCGGAAGTCAATCGCTTTGCACAGACATTTGCGCAGGCTTCTTCGCTGGAACGCAAGTATTTTCGTGTCTTTGCGGCATTTGTCAATCGGGAAAACTGGGCAGCACGGTGCGGAAGTGAACGAGGAGAAGGTTTTTCGGGTTTATGGCGAAAAAGCATAGTCGAAAAAGCCGAAGAATACAGCATTTTGGCGCATTTGGAGTTGAACGCGGAAGAGAGCGATTTTACGCGTTTGCATCTACATTTTCACCGAACCGCGCAAACATCGCCTTTAGCAAACTTTCGCGTCGGTGATATTATTTTGCTTTATCCGCTTATCCCTGAAGATACCGATGAACGCTCGTTTTTGCGCGGTGCAATGCTCAAGGGCTATATCAAACGTATTTCGCGGGAAAGCGTTACGGTGAGTTTGCGTAACAAACAAATGCTGTCTGCGCATAGCACTCGAACACTCTTTCGGAGCGAGGTTTTGTGGGCAATTGAGCCGGATTTTTTCGGAACAGAATTCAAGTCGCAATACGAATCATTGTATGATTTTTTGAAAGCGCCGGAACGCAAGCGCCGATTACTGATGGGCTTAGAAAAACCTGTTTTCAACGAGGAAATACGCCAGCGTGTAAAAAATACACGATGGAATGATATTACAGAAGAGCAACATGAACGACTCGCCGAAGCAATGAGCGCGGAAGATTATTATCTTCTCCAAGGTCCGCCCGGCACAGGAAAAACTTCACGAATGCTGAAGTCTATGGCAGTACATTTACACGCAGACACACGCGAAAACGTTCTTTTTCTTGCTTTTACTAATCGGGCAGTGGATGAAATTTGCGATGCACTGAAATCAGCATCATTGGAATTTATTCGCTTAGGCTCAAAAGAATCTACCTCTCACGCAGACCGTGTACTTTATACACTAACAGAAGGACAATCTTTAGAAGAAACAGAGCAGCTTTTTTCCAATACCCGTATTCTTGTCTCAACGATTTCTTCATTGCTGAAAAATTTGGAAGTTTTGGCTATTAAACAGTTCGATACACTGATTATTGATGAGGCTTCGCAGGTCGTTGAGCCTCAACTTATTGGTCTTCTGGCGCGGTTCAAACGGTTCATTTTGATTGGTGATGAAAAACAGTTGCCCGCCGTCGTTGTACAGCCTGAACGCGGGGTTGCCGTGCGTGATGAAGAGTTGAATGAAGCAGGAATATTTGATTTGCGAACATCCATATTTGAGCGTCTTATTACGCGCTGCAAAGCGCAAGGCTGGACGGAGGCGTTTGGTATTATTTCCAAGCAAGGGCGTATGCACAGCGATATTGCCACGTTCCCCAATACGGCTTTTTACGATGGTGTCCTTTCTCCGCTTACTGAACGCCAAACTCGTTCAGTTTCTCCTACTCTTTTTGAAGATTCTGCGGCTGCATATTCTGATATTTCAGAGCAAGAATGGCATCGTGTAAAAAATACACTTTCTTCTCAACGTCTTGTTTTTTGGCATTCAGAAGAAGAGCATCAAACAAAAGTCCACGAAGGCGAGGCACGCCGCGCCGCGCTTTTAGCAGAAGCCTTTCGCAAGGAACTTGGAGATACATTCCACGAAGGCAGTATCGGCATTATTACACCATTTCGAGCGCAAATTGCCGCGATTTATCGTTTATTACCTGCTGAATTGCACGAAAGCATCAGCGTTGATACGGTTGAGCGTTATCAAGGCAGTGAGCGCGATATTATTATCTTGTCGTTTGCCGTGAACTTTCCTTCGCAACTACGCTCCGTACAATCGCTTTCTACCAATGACAAAATTGATCGCAAACTCAATGTGGCACTCACCCGCGCCCGTGAGCGCATGGTTGTCTTGGGCAGAGCAGAAATTCTGTCGCACAGCCCGATTTTACGGCGTTTTATTGGCTTTGTCCAATCACAAGGCGGTTTTGTGGGATAGCCTCCAGTGAAATTTCTTGCTCAATGCACAAAAAAAACAGCAGTATCCCGAAGAATACTGCTGTCGAATGATGCCACTGCAATTTGTTTTGTGTCGCTTAGGTGCTTATTGAAAACGGAAGAATACACCGTTTGCGGAGTGTGCCGATAACACGGCTTTATCACTGTTGGTGCGTTTCACATTCGTAATGGCGATAGATAAATGGACGTTTCCAGCTTGGAGCGTTGCAAGTTCTGCTGCGGTAAAGGTAACGCTTGTGGCTCCGGCAGTAATCCGCTTTGTTATAGGCTTGGGAAGATTACGCAGAATTTGGCGAACTTCTTCACGGGTTTTCCCTGCCAGCGCAGAAGAATCAAGAACATTCCGAAGAATGATTTGCCCGTTAGTAAATGTACCCGGTACAGTCCAATTGACCGTCAGTGCAGCAGTACGTGGCAGCGAAGCATTTTCCTGAATGGAGGTAATCGCAATTTTTCCCGGAAGGTCAATCGCATTATCCTGAAGCGTGTAGGAATTAACGCGGAATGTCGCAATAGCATTTGCATCCGTGAGAGGAATTGGTGTTGGCGTTGTCGTGGCGGTGCTGCTCGGCGGAGCGGGATAAACGAAATGCGCCTCCGGAGTTCTTTGTGGTTGAGTTGTTGTCGCATTTGTGCTGTTCGGACGACCATTCGGCGGATTACTGTTGCCCGAACGTTGCGGTAGCGCACTCAGCGTGTATGTATTGCCTGCCAGACTCACACTTACTCCCACCACTCCTAAAGAACCGCTAAATCGTGCAGAGCTGAAACCACCTGCCGTTGCGCGGTCTTGACCGATAGGACGGCGAGCAATTTCTAAAACGGCTTCCGGTCTTGTACCCGCACTGACCGTACCATTCGTACTCGGACGAGGGCTGCCACCTGCCGGATTTCCACCGCGTGGTGGACCACCTAAGGTGTTATCACCAAGCGGTTCCCCGCCGCCAATACCCATCGCTTCGCTCAGTTCTTCCGTATTAACATCATTCAATATCTCATTTGGTGTGGTGCTGTATGATGCCAAGATAGATTCAAGGCTTATTGCTGATGATGTATTTGTCATCCCGACATTATCAAATGCAGCGATTGGTGAATTTCCGGTGCTGTTGCACGAAGTCATGCCTACGGTGAAGGCAAGAAGAATTGCAGCAACCGCAGAAATAAAGGCGCGGTTGCCTTTCAAAAAGGTTTTCATGGTAGTATCCAAAAAGACGTGAAAAAAGGAGATTATACCCGTTGCCGTCAAAAACTTATCGGTGTTTGGTGCGAATGCGCATTTTCACCTTTTCCCTTAGTGCGCATAATGGGGATGCCGAGTGTAGTTGTAATGATGAACGGTCGTAACGGCGGCGCGTGTGTTCGATACGTATTTGTGTAAATGTACTTGATCTGTGGTTTTATCGGTAAGCTCTGTGTATTTGTTTTTGCTTACAAAAGAGAAAAACAGGATGTACGGAAGAAAGTTACAGAACAGAAGAAAAATTTTAAGAATGTGGTGATATGAATTGAGAAGCTGTTTGAAAACTATTTTCTCCCTCACCTCAATCCCCTCCGAGCAAAAACGCTTGGGAGAGAAAAACAGGTACAAGGTTTTTGGGGGTTGTAGAGTTTTATCTCAACTTCAGTATATGAACAAAACAATTACTTTATCGGATAATCGATTAACCGTATAGCTGGCAATCGTTTTTAGGCTGTATTTTGTTATGCTTCCCTAGTCTCAGCAAGCAAAATCTGCTTGGTTGCTTCCACAATATGCCGCAGCAGCACCATTGCTTGCTCCAGCGAACCAACAGCGCTTTGAATAAAAACTTTTTTGCCTTTTGGGATAATCTGCACTTCGCGCATTTGTGCGACGGCTTTCATCATCGCCGGAAAAACGCTGGAATAAAAAGCCAAGCGGTCTTCGGGCGGGAATTCACACGTAAGTTTACCGCCTTTGAAAGACACATGAGAAAAGCCGCCGGGCAAAGCTGTAATGCGGAGTTGCACTGCTTCGACTAATTGTAGTGCCTCCGGTGGCAACATCCCAAAGCGGTCGCGCATTTCGCTCACAATTGCGTGAATTTCTTCGTCATTCACCGCACGGAAGAGTTTTTTGTACAGTTCGTAGCGCTCAACTTCGCTTTGAATATAGGTTTTCGGAAGCATTGCGTCGCCGTCGGTTTCTACCGTCATTTCGTCATTTATCGGCAATTCAATATCGTTAATCACTTCTCCATGCTCGGTAATTGTTTGTTTTCTGCCGCGTGAGCGCTGTTCGTGTGCAAAAAGGTCAGCAAATTCGCCTTCTTTCAGTTCTAATACCGCTTCGTCTAAAATTTTCTGATATAATTCAAATCCAATATCGCTGATAAAACCGCTTTGCTCTGCGCCTAACAGATTTCCCGCTCCGCGAATTTCCAAATCCCGCATGGCAAGTTTGAAGCCGCTTCCCAAATCGCTAAATTCCTCCATCGCCTGCAATCGCCGTAGTGCCATGCGCGAAAGTGTCTGGGGCGGCGGAATGACCAAATAACAATACGCCTGCACATTCGAGCGTCCCACGCGCCCACGCAATTGATACAGTTCTGCCAAGCCGAAATTGTCTGCATGATGAATAATCATCGTGTTTGCGTTGGGAATATCAATGCCGGATTCGATAATTTTTGTTGCAAGCAGCACATCGGCTTTGCGCTCTAAAAAGCGTTCCATGCGAGTTTCCAGCTCTTCCGGCGACATTTGTCCATGCGCAATTGCCACACGCAGCGACGGAACAAGTTCTTTCAAACGTTCTGCCAATATGTCCAAATCGCCAATACGGTCATTCACCATAAATATCTGCCCACCGCGCTGCAACTCGCGTTCCAGTGCCATTTTAAGTTTGGCATCGTTCCAAACGGTAATTTCGGTTTTGACGGGCAGGCGGTTTCGTGGCGGAGTATTGATAACACTGACATCGCGTGCGCCCATCAGGGAAAAATTGAGCGTGCGAGGAATTGGTGTGGCGGTGAGTGTGATGGTATCTACCGACACGCGCATTTGACGCAATTTCTCCTTCGCGGCAACGCCGAAACGATGCTCTTCATCCACTACGAGCAATCCCAAATCCTTGAACGTGACATCTTTGCTCAAAATGCGGTGCGTACCGATAAGAATATCCACCGAGCCTGATTCTGTGCGCTTCAAAATGTCTTTTTGCTCCTGCGTGGAACGAAAACGGCTTAAACACGCCGCCGAAACAGCATACCGCTCTAAACGGTCGCGGAACGAGGAAAGATGCTGCTCTGCTAAAATAGTCGTGGGAACAAGCACGGCAACTTGTTTTCCGGCTTGTACCGCTTTGAACGCCGCACGAATAGCCACTTCCGTCTTACCAAAGCCGACATCACCGCAAATGAGCCTATCCATCGGCGTTGGAGACTCCATATCGTCTTTCACGGCACGAGTAGCAGAGGCTTGGTCAGGCGTATCTTCGTACATGAAGGAGGCTTCGAGTTCTTTTTGCCAGAGCGAATCTGCCGGAAACTCCACCCCACGCTGCATCTTGCGTTGGGCATAGAGCGTGATAAGGTCGCGGGCAATGTCTTTCAGGCGTTTTTTGGTGCGCTCTTTTTTGCGTTGCCATTCGCTTGTGCCAAGTTTCGTTAAAGCAGGTTTTACGCCTTCTTCGGCAGAGTATTTTTGCAGGCGATTGAGATAATTCAAATGCACATACATTTTGTCACCACCACCAAAAATAAGCCGCACACATTCTTGCTGCGCACCGCCCACCGTGATTGTTTCCAATCCGTCAAATTGCGCCACGCCCTTGTCCGTATGCACGACATAATCACCCCGCCGGAGTTGCTGTAATTCTTTGAGCGAAATTCCTTGTTTGGAAGATTGTACGCCACGCACACGTTTTTCTTTTGCCGAGACATTTGCTCTACGGCGCATAAATACTTGATGTTCCGTAAAAAGTGCAAGTTTTGCTTCCGGCAGAACAAATCCTTCCGAAAGCGACATCGCTGTTAGCATGGTACGCGCAGAAGTATCATCAATACTTGCTTGTGGGTTGTTTTGGTCGTGTTCTGAGAGTGCGATAGCCTGTTTTGCCCCCTGTGTCGGTCGCTCCGAAGGGGCATTCCCTTCAAAAGCACTTTCTATCAAATCTCTGAACCTTTTGACTTGCTCAATGCCGTCCGTAGCGCAATAAAGCGTGTATCCAAGCGCCGCCAATCGGCGCATCTCTGCTGTCAGCGCTGTTACTGAGGCATTCAAGACCGGATGGGGTTTGGTATCGAAAACAAGAGGTTCATCGCCATCGTTGCCAAGCGGATTTAGTGCTAAGGTCTGGAACACGGCAAGACGCTCTACAAAAGTGGACGTACGCTCTAAGGCTTGCTCTACACTGTCGGCTTCTTCGCCAAGCATAGTTTTATGAGCTGCTCGCAGGGAGGAAAAAACTTCTTCGGGGAACGACTGTACAATCAATGTTTCCGGCGGCAGATAATCCAGCAAGGTCGCATTAACACTATGTTCTTCGTTGTGAAAAAGGTGCGTAATCAATTTTGTTGTGGGAAGTTCTTTGATACTGCGCTGGGAAAGCGGGTCAAATTCCCGAATGGAATCTACTTCATCACCGAAAAACTCAATCCGAATCGGGTTCTCCATACCGGGCGCAAAAACATCTACCAAACCGCCCCGCACTGCGACATCTCCCTGCGTCTCGACAAAATCTTTACGGTCAAAGCCGCTTGTTGTGAGCGAGGCAACAAATTCGTCAAACTTCAAATGCTCACCGCGCCTCACTTCCACAAGGTTTTGTGCGAGGGACTGGGGTGCCGGAACAGGGAAAATTAGCGCATGAGCAGGAGCAACAATGCACGCTTTTTGCCCCAAATCCTGCATGGCAACAAGTTCTGTCAGCGCACCGGTTACGCCGACCAATTGCGTGTCAAGATGTTCGGCATCCAGCGCCAATTTCTTATCGCTTTCCGCATACCACAAGACCGCATCTGCACCGATAAGCATTTCAAGGTCGGTGCGGAAGGCTTCGGCGCTCGCATCGTCAGGAGCAATCACTACACAGTGCCGAGAGGCAACTTTCCAAGCGCCAGCGACACAGACAGACTTCATACTGCCAAGGGCATTCTTGACGGTAATATTTCGCCGTGAAGAATCACTCAAACGGAGGTTTAATTGCCGCAATGACGGCGTTTCTTCGAGACTCTTAATGAGAGGGATAAGAGAGGATAACTGTTTCACGGTATGGAGAAAATCTATTCGGGAAAACCCGCTGAATCACCATTTATCAATCAAGTATCTATCACTCATGTATCTATCAGGGACAAGCGTTCTTGATCAGATCAATACAGAAAATTGAGCGGGATAGAAACAATACTTCATGGATAAATGTCGAAATAAAGACGTGGTGAGGCGCTCAATCACAGAACGCGCGCGGTAAGCCAGACTTGATACACCGTAAATTTACAAAATTTTCGTTTGTTGTTACACTGTTTATCATTGTGCAACACTGATATGCCCTCCAATATGCTGCTATATTTCTTTGCATTAAGTTTTCACACTACATTTTATTAAGAAAATTGATCTTTTATCTATTGTTTTTTAATTTACTAATCATCATTTATTTATTTTTCAAACATATTCATCAAAAATTCATTTATAATTCATAATACATTTTATACATTTGCTATCACTAATTCACGTTGTTTTATCAACGAAGAGGTATAGTATGAATACGCATTATTCCACTGTCGGCAATTCGGTAGGTTCTTCCAGCCGAAACCGTAGGTTAGCATCTAGTACCACAATATGGTCAGTATTTGCTCTTACGACAATTCTTTGGTTCTCTATTAACCTAGGCATACCGGAGCAAGCATCTGCCCAATCAGCAGCACTTATACAAGCTGCTGCAGAAAACGAGCAGTCTCAGCCTTGCACATTCAAACGCTCTCCAACACAAACACACGAAGAAATTACATCTTCAGAAGAACTCCAATACGTACGCCTTAGCGACCTTATCGGCGAAGGCAATACGCAATACACGTATATTCCAGCACGGTATGACCATGACAAACTCCATTATTATCTACGCCAAGCACGGCAGATGCTTACATTGGAGACAAACACTCGCGTTGATGTTGTTGTTTATCTCAACGCAGAAGGCACAATCACGCATATTAACTACATCGGTGAGCAAATTGTTAAAAATAATGCTATCGCAAAGAGCGCCTGCGATGCTGTAAAAAAATGCACCTTCACACCTGCATACCGCAATAATAAGCCCGTTCACAGTGTTGTCGTTATTCCCGTACGGTTCTTGTAATACCTTGTTTGCTTGTGTATAGTTTCATCGTATTCTTGCACTCATTCAGCACTCTTCAAGGATTCACAGTACCTACAAACACCAGTAATTTTCTTTCAGAGAACGATGTCTCTTGATGAAATGCCTGCATGTTGCAGAATGTTCTGCCGGCGGGCATTTTTTGCGTCGAAGCAAAAAATTTCCTTCCTATATCCTGAAATCGTTGTGAGTTTAGTCTCTTGATTGTATCTTACGCTTCAGTTCAATTCATGACTTAATGTTTTGCGCTCTATGCTCCCTTTCCTCTCAATTGTCATTCCTGCATATAACGAACAAGAGCGCATTGCCGATACGCTCTTTGCTGTCAAAGATTATCTGTCGCGGCAGCCTTATTCCAGTGAGGTTATTGTGGTTGATGACGGCAGCACAGATTTTACCACTGAAGTTGTCCGCACGGTAGATATTTATAGCAGTGAAATCCATGACCAAAGTGTGAGTGTGGTAATGGAAAATGTCAAGAATGTCGGGAAAGGTTTTTCGGTTGCGCGGGGTATGCTCAAAGCACAAGGCTCTATTATCCTTTTCAGCGATGCAGACCTTTCGACACCAATTCATGAGGTCGAAAAGTTATTACCGTATTTTGAGGCGGGATTTGACATAGTTATTGGTTCGAGAAATTTACCGGATTCAGAAGTCGAGAAAAAGCCGATGTATCGCGAGATTATGAGTTTTATCTTTCGACTCATTGTTCAGACCTTAACGGTACGGGGCATTCACGACACACAGTGTGGATTTAAGGCATTTCGCCGCGAAGTTGCTCACGATATTGCACGGTTACAGCGTACGTATAGATTTGGCTTTGATGTGGAACAATTATACATTGCGGCTAAACGTGGCTATCGTCTGAAAGAAGTGCCGGTACGGTGGATACATCAGGATGGTTCTAAAGTAAACCCTATTCGGGATTCCCTTGCCATGGTCGCCGACGTTGTCCGTATTCGGCGTATTCATGCAAAATTGAAGCCTTTAGCGTGATATACGCATTTTGAATATGTTCACAAAGGCAACAACAAACAAGACCAAGTATGCCTCGTCCCACGCACGATTGCTTCGCTTTACCCGCAAAGGAATAATTCACCTTCTCATTCAGCATTTACTTCGTTAGAAACTATGAATTTATCGGCTTTAGAACAAGCTGAACGCCTTCTGGAACAAATCTTACAAAGTGGTGTCAGCGAACTGGATATTTTACAACAACTCTATACATTCAAACACGGCGTACCCTATATTCATCTGGCTGAACCCTGTACCATTGCCAATCATACCATACGTCAAGTAAATAATCAAGAAGCAGAGGAAGCAATCAGCATTGCCGAACGCGCTATCGCACAAGGACGAATAACAAAATTTGTTCCCGCTTCCGGCGCAGCAACACGGATGTTCAAATCACTGCTAGCGGTCATATATGAGAATGAACATTTATCCTATCAAGATTTACAGAACCGTGCAGAATCCTCGTCTGATTACCGCTTTACCCTGAAATTTTGGCAAGAACGCGAGCATTTTGCATTTTTCCATGAGCTTGCGGAGATTGCTTCAAAACATGGTTTGAATATCCGTGACGAAAAATCTGCAAATGCTGATATTATCCCGTTTTTACGGCTTGTTTGCATGAACGATGGCTTGAATTATGCGAACCTACCCAAAGGATTGATTCTCTTCCATGCTTACGCTGGTCATGCACGTACGGCGTTTGAAGAACACATTGTCGAAGCTCTTCATTATGCGCTCTCCCGCACCGAGGACGGTAAACACATTGCTCGGCTACATTTTACTGTCTCGCCTGAACACGCAGCCGCCGTTGAGCAGCACCTCGCTCGCGTTCGCTCACAATATGAGCATGATGAGATACGCTTATCTATTGAGTTTTCTCAGCAAAAACAATCCACAAACACCGTCGCTGTTACACCGAAAAATGAGCCTTTTTTAACCGAAGACGGCTTGCACTTTCGACCTGCCGGACACGGTGCGCTTTTGGAAAATCTCAATGATATGCAAGGGGATATTATCTGTATCAAGAACATTGACAATGTTGTTCCTGACCGCATCAAATCTGAGACCTATCGCTACAAAAAAATTCTTTGTGGAATTGCTGTGGCGCTCCAAGAGCGTATATTTGCTGCTTTACGACTGCTTTCTTCAAACAGCGCGAGCCGTGGAGACCTTGATACTATCGCCGATTTTGGTGTGGAAGAACTAGCGTGGAATTTTCCGAAACCACGCAAAGAGTATTCTGAAGCTGAGTTTGCAGACCTTTTACAAAGACTCTTACATCGCCCTTTGCGCGTTTGCGGAATGGTCAAAAACGAAGGGGAACCCGGTGGTGGTCCTTTTCTTGTGCGTACTGCCGACGGAACGACCTCGCTACAAATTGTAGAATCAGCACAAATTAATTTGAAAGACCCTGACCAGCGCCGTATTTTCGAGGCTTCGACACATTTTAATCCTGTGGATTTAGTCTGTGCCGTTCGAGATTTCAATGGTATATGTTTTGATTTGCTAAAGTTTCGAGACAGCAACACCGGTTTTATTTCTCTAAAATCGAGCAATGGTCGAGAACTCAAAGCATTAGAATTACCGGGCTTATGGAATGGTAGTATGGCGGATTGGAATACAGTATTTGTTGAAGTTCCTTCTGCCACATTTCATCCCGTCAAAACAATCAATGACCTTCTTCGCCCAGAGCACCGATAATATCAGCATATTCATTTCTTTTTCTTACCCTTTATTTATACCACTATGGCTATTTTAAGCACAGAAACCAAAGCCAATGCAACTGTAGTAACGATCACCGAAAAGCGTCTTGACGCAAAGGTTGCCGTTGCCTTCAAAGAAGAAATGGCGGCACTTATCAACAGCGGCATTACACTGATTATTCTTGACCTAAGCGGTGTCGGATTTGTGGATAGTAGCGGTTTGGGGGCTATTGTTACAAGTTTGAAACTCCTCGGACGCAAAGGGGATTTACTTGTTTCCGGCGTCAAAAATGATGTTATGACGATGTTTACACTCACCCGCATGGATAGAGTATTCCAAATGTTTCCTTCTGCAGAGGATGCCCTCAAAAGTTTGGAAGGTAAATAATATGGCTTTTATCCATCTTTCCGGCACAGGGGATTTCGACCACGTGCGGTTGCTGGGTGTAGCATTTCGTGCTATTGCTGAAACAATTATTTCTTCAGCAGAAGCTGCACAACTGGAAATTGCCGTTGTTGAGGCGTGTAATAATATCGTGGAACACGCCTACGCCAATCAATCCGGCATTATCACGATGGATATTTTCACCACACCGGAAAAACTTGTTGTAAACTTGCGGGATACAGGATTATCCATACCTGAGAAAGCACAAACACCCATGGAATCCTTTGATTTCAGCAGAGACAATCTTGATGATTTGCCCGAAGGCGGTTTTGGCTTGTTTTTGATGGACAGCCTTTTAGATGAACGACAATATACTTCGGAAAATGGAATCAACACGCTTACCTTAATAAAAAACCTTCAGTCGCCACCACTATGATCTCTGCAAAGCAACGGACAAGGACGATTGTATGCTCGTCATCTGCAGCAATACTCCAACAGACTTTACGGTTACTTGTTCTGATAACGGTTATCTCTATTATTTCAGCATGTACAAAACCAACAACGCCGTCTATCCAAGGAAATATAACGCTTGCAGAGGAATCACGCCCTTTTCTGGATTTGCGAGGAATGTGGAATCTTCAGCGTGATACAAATTTCACTGCCTCTGCAAACAATCCCACCCAAGATAATACACCAGAACGAACTATCGAAATCCCATCGAATTGGTACAACCAAGGTTTGGATACGGCTGGAACGCTTGTATTCGAGCGCCGTTTCAGGCTTTCTTCAAAGCCCTCCGAAGACCTCTTTTCACTTATTTTTGAAGGTGTAGATTATGAAGCAGAAGTTGTACTCAATGGCACATATTTAGGTAAACATACAGGCTATTTTCAGCCGTTTTTGTTTCATATTGCCGATTGTTTACGATGGAACGGCGACAATATCCTTCAAGTGCGGGTCAGCAGCCCGAAAGAGCGTCCCGAAGATTGGTCGTTACAGAAACGACTTATCAAGGGCATTTTCGGACATCACGATACTCGTCCGGGTGGAGCATGGTCGGTACGTGGACAAGACGCAAACACCGGTGGAATCTGGGGCAGGGTCTATATCGCTGCAGCAACTTCAGCAGAGATTCAGCGAGTAGGAATTACTCCGCTCATTAACGAGGCTGAGGCTGCGTCATTTTCACGTGAAGTTGTTCCTGAACAGAAGAAAACAATATCTCCTGTCCGTGTTGCTCTTCAAACACATATTTGGGCAAATTCTCCCAAACAAGTAACTATACGCTATACAGCTAGATGTACGAGCAACGCATCTTCCGACTCGTATCAGCAGCAACACGACCTGCACGTCGGGAACAATGTTATTGTTGATACCATTACCGTCTCAAAACCTTTGCTGTGGTACACGTATGATGTCGGTACACCACACCTATACACCATGGAAACGGAAATTTTGCTGACCAATCCATCAATGCCCAAAGATCCTCCAATTCAAGCAGCCGCGCGCACTGATAAATTCGGCATTCGCAGTATTCATTATGACAAACTCTCCGGCACTTGGTATTTGAACGGCAAGCGCCTTTTTCTTCGCGGAACAAATTATATCGGAACACAATTCCTTTCAACAATGACCCGTGCGGACTACAACCGCGATGCAGTAATGATGCGCTCTGCCAATATCAACGCTGTTAGAGTTCACGCGCATATTGCCCGCAAAGAGTGGTATGATGCGTGCGATTCGCTGGGAATTTTAATTTGGCAAGATTTCCCCTTGCAATGGGGATATTCCGACGATGCGGATGTCGTTCGGAGTGCTTCCAACCAAGTCAGAGATATGATTACCGTACTTGGAAATCACCCATCCATTGGAGCATGGTGCTTACACAACGAACCACCATTTGATGCGGATTGGATGCAATACAAATACCCCAATTATCAGCCGCTTCAAAATCGCTCGCTGAATTATATTTTGACACGCATTGCTCGAAATCTTGATTCCACACGTTATGTGCATCCTTTTTCAGCTACCAGCGAACATCGCTGGGAAGGTTGGTATTTTGGCTCATGGACGGATTATACCAAACCAACAAAAGAGCCGCTTGTAACGGAATTTGGCGCACAAGCACTACCCAATCTTGAAACCATACACACAATTCCGGGTATTTCGGCAACCTTACCCACGACAGATTCAGCATGGTCAGCGTGGGAGTATCATAATTTTCAAAAGCACGAAACGTTTCATTTTGCGAAGATTCCGACAGGTAAGAGCATTGAAGAATTTATTCGCAATTCACAAGAGCATCAGGCACAAGTCACATCCTTAGCGGCGGAATCATACCGATTACAACGATTTGCCCCCGTTGGCGCGATATTTCAATTTATGTTTGTTGAGGCATGGGCTTCAATGAATTGGGCGGTGGTGGATTATCGGCGTACACCCAAAGAAGCCTACGCCGCTCTCAAAGAAGCATATCAGCCAATTTTTATCGCAACAACACTTGATACTTTGCAAGGGAAATTGCATATTGCACTTATTAATGATACTTGGCAATCGTATCGACAATCACGCTTATCGTACACGCTCGAAAGTCCGAACCTCTCACCTATTACCAAGACTCTCCCAGTAACGCTGGAAAGTGATACGATTCAACAAACGACAGAACTGCACTTAGTGTCACAGGGTAAATACACATTTCAGGCAGTTTTGCTTTCACACTCCGGTGATACACTCAGTGTCAGAAAAAAAACACTGTATTACCGGACACGATAATTTACGGGATACTACATTCACCATGCCCCATAAGTTTTTGAATGATATAGCAACGCAGGCATTACTGGATAATCTTCCGGCTGCCGTTTTAGCCGTCCAACAAGACGGTAAAATTGTCTTTTCTAATCGTGCGGCACAAGTTTTACTAGGATATAGCGCCCGAGAATTCAAACAGTTGCCAGATGTCGGCATTGTACAAGATGCAGAAACACTGGAACGTCTTAAAAAGGAAATACCTCTACACCTTGCTTCAAAAGCACTTTCAACGGGAGAGTTACTTTTTATTGCCGCTGAACGTTTTAGCGGCACAACGCGCAAATGGAAATGTCGCAATAAAACCGGACATCCGGTCCACATTTTGCTGACGATGATTTTACTACCAACCACGATAGAAACAACTGATCCACTCATGCTCTTTGTTGCCAGTTCAGCAGAAAATGCCGATGAACTGCGCAATTTGAAAACACAGCTCCTATCACGTGTCAGCCACGAGATTCGGACTCCTCTGCATGGTATTATTGGCGCGTTAGAGCTACTGTCTTCTACGCCGGTTAATAAAGAACAGCGTGAACTTCTGTCGCTTGCCCGTTCTAAAGCGGATATTTTACTCTCCCTCATCAATGATATTTTTGAATACACACGCTCCAATCAATATTTGACGCTGACGCTTGAACGCACAGCTGCCGAACCACGCATTATCCTGAATAATTTATTGGAAATTGTATCGGAACGTTTTGCAGCGCGGCATATTGAATGGACGGCAGATATTGACGAAACTGTTCCTCAACAGGTTTTTTGCGATCCTGTACGGCTCTATCAAGTTTTGCTGACAATAACTTCCGCATTAGCAATGTCCTTACAAGAAGGTATTATCAGTATTTCCACCGAGTTTTTATCAGTTCATCATTCACCGCATAGCAACTTGTATTTTACCATTCGCGGCAAAGCCAAACAAACTGATGAATTAAAACAAAACCAAATCCTCGCTACACTCCAAGCAACGGAAGAAATTGCCGACCTCAGCCCCGAAATTTTACAGTTATCATTGGCACAAACGGTTATTACCGCGCTAGGTGGATTTATTTGGGGAGAAATCAAAGAACAAGACTCGGTACGCGAAATGTGCTTGTTTGTCTTTACCTCCGTTGATACCGAACACAGTGAAGAAATGCCGACAAAAGTCGAAACAACCTTACCCCAAAATCACACGGAAAAGAACACAGAGATACGCCTTGTCCATAGCCTGAGCAACGGAAGTTCCCATTTGCAGCCCCTTCGGCAAACGTCTCTTTCCATCTCTTCCGATACATCTTCCCCGCTCCTTACCACCACAGAACAGCAAGAAAAGACACTGCCGCAAACACACACATCATTATCTTCCTCCTCCGGTATTCCTACAAAATCTGATACAAAAAATTCTCAAGCAAAGCAGATTCTTATCGTTGATGATGATTCGGATAATTGTCTTTTAGCCGTGCAGTTTCTCCGTAATCTTCCATTAGAGAACGGCAAAACAATCGAATGTACAATTGCCAATACCGGCGCAGAAGCTGTTGCTGCGGCTCAAAAACAACGATTTGATATTATTTTGATGGATATTCAAATGCCTGTGATGGACGGCTTTGAAGCAACCACGCACATACGCACGTTTGAACAGCAGAACAAACTACCACGCACCCCAATTATTGCTGTTACGGCTCACACAATGGAGCATTATCGAGAACTTTGTTTAGAACGCAATATGGACGATTATATGTCAAAACCTGTCAAAAAACAACCGTTTCACGAAATGGTCAAAAAATGGCTTCATCCCACGTACACTCTTCTTGTGACCGACGATAGCGACGATTATCGTTTGCTCTTGAAATTACAATTAGATAAAAGACAGCAATTTTCCTCTATATTTGCAACCAATGGTCAAGAAGCACTAGAACTTTGCCGAAAACAACGTATTGACGCAATATTACTGGATATGCAAATGCCGATATTAACCGGCTACGAAGCTGCACCCCTCATCCGACAATTGCAAGGATATGAGAATATTCCGATTTGGGGATTGACAGCGCATGAGGATGAGCAGGAAATACAGCGAGTACTGGATGCGGGGTGCAATCGCTGTTATACCAAAGGTTCATTGAGTGTTATACGTCATATTATCAGCGAATTAGAAGAACATTTTGCGACATCGGCATTTCCGTCTTCAGCATTGTCGGATGCGCAATAATCACTGAAGACTTCACGGAATTTTTATGGAATCAGTTATAGTACACATTTCGTCGGATTTAGAACCGCTTATCCCGCGCTATTTAGCAAATCGGAAAGCAGATATTGAGCGCCTTCGAGACTTTTTGACGCAACAAAATATCGAGGAACTTCGATCAATTGGTCATACGCTCAAAGGCTCCGGAGCATCGTTTGGACTAGATGCAGTGAGCGAATTTGGTCGGTTACTCGAACTTGCGGCAAAAACAGCTAATTTGACCGAAGCACAGCGATTAATTGATGATTTTGCTTTATTTTTGGAACATCTTCAAGTTGTCTTTGTCGATGAATAATAATCCCAACGAACAAGTATGACCGATTACTACTTTCATTCCTTTGAACATCGCCGCCCACCTGCCCCGATACCGCATTCCCCGTTACGCGAGGCGCTATGGCAATTTTTAGCAACAATTGCATTGGTGCTTGGTGCTTGGTATATCTCGTGGCGCTGGACTTCAAGTATCAATTGGGATGCGTTATGGTTTGCCGTTCCGCTTCTTTTGGCAGAAACACTTGCGTATATTGGGTTGATATTATTTGCCGTCAATCTGTGGAAAGTTGAAGATACCCCCCGCGCAGCACCTCCGGAGTTTATCAGCGAGTGCGTGCGCGATGAAGATGCCCTGCACGATATTGAACGCCCGTTATCGGTGGACGTTTTTTTTCCGACATATAATGAAGACGTAGAACTTGTCCGCATGGGTATTCACGATGCCAAAGCCATGCGTTACCCGTACCCGATTGATATTAATATTCATGTCCTTGATGACGGTAAACGCGAGGAAATGCGGCGTGTTGCCGAAGAAGAAAGGGTCAATTACATCACGCGCAACAACAACATCGGCTTCAAAGCAGGAAATCTTCGCAACGCGATGGAACAAACCTTTGGCGACTTTATCGTCATTTGTGATGCGGACACGCGCCCCTTCCCAACGATGCTGGAACACACATTAGGATATTTCCGTGACCCCGATGTAGCTTGGGTACAAACACCACAATGGTTTTTCGATTTGACCGAAGGCACTCGACTAAAAGAATGGATGCTGAAGCGGTTTTCTTATCTTGGCTATCTGGTGGGAGCAAGCGTGGAAGCGCTGATTGGCAAGGTAGATGTCGGGCATGACCGCTTTGTCAATGACCCGCAAATGTTCTTTGATGTCATCCAACGCCGGAGAAATTGGGCAAATGCGTCTTTTTGCTGCGGTGCAGGCTCTATCCACCGCAGAGAAGCCGTCATGCAGGCGGCAATGCAAACGTATGCCGACGCAATAGACGGAGAAATACGGCGCGTTACTGCCGATATTACTGATGAAGAAATTCGTAAAGATTTATCCGACGCTATGCGGAAAGAACTTGCCCTCGAAACAGAGGTTGTTCCCTATAAATTCCACGTTTCGGAAGATATTTACACGTCCATTGTACTTCATTCCTACGAAGAGCGACGGTGGAAATCGGTCTTTCATCCCGAAGTAGAATCCAAAATGCTTTCACCGCAAGATTTGCTCAGTTGGACGATTCAGCGCTTTAAGTACGCTGGCGGTTCACTGGATATTTTCTTTCACGACAATCCGATTTTCCGCAAAAGTCGCATGAACATTGCGCAGCGCGTGATGTATTTTGCAACATTTTACTCATATTTGGCAGGCGCTTGGAATGTTATTTTTCTGTTTTCTCCCGTCATCTATCTTTTTACGGGCGTTTCCCCCGTTAATGCTGAAACAACCGAATTTGCCAAACGGTTTTTACCGTTTATTATTACGACAGAGTTAGCATTTTTGGTGGGGACATGGGGCGTTCCGGGCTGGCAGGGAATGGCGAGTTATCTATCGTTTTTCCCGATCAATATCCGAGCGCTTTGGACGGTCTTACGCGGTGAAAAAATTCGTTTTCCTGTTACTCCGAAAGACCGGCAGGAAGGAAATTTTCTCCATCTGGTTATCCCGCAATTATCGGTTATTATACTGACAGCGCTCGGACTCATTTTTGCAGGCATAATGCTGTATCTTGGCAAAACGAGTAATTATGCGGGCTTTATCATTAACTGTTTTTGGGGTACGGTCAATATCGCCGCTATGAGCGGTATGGTGGCAGCCGCGCTTTGGAAACCGGATGAACTTCCCAAAGCATAAGCCGCAGAAATAAGGATTTACCATACTTTTCTTCAATCATTATGACCTTTCGAGACGGACTCAAAGCGGCTCGCAGCCGAATCATCATCATCTTGGGATTACTGGCTTCCATCGGCTTAATTGTTGCAATTGAGCAGATTCGTTTGCCGAAAGGCTCATCCGAACTGCTATCCGAAGGAATGACATTACGCGGTGCAGGAAAAACTTTCACCGTAGAGCGCACTTCCACACTGCCAATGCCGAAAGCAGCTCCTCTTACTGATGAAGAAATGTCATTTGCCCGCATTGCTTGGCAATACTTCGAGAATAATTATCAGGAGTCCACGGGATTGGTTAATTCTGTGGATGGATATCCTGCTTCGACGATGTGGGACACAGGCTCATATCTCATGGGACTCATTTCAGCACACAAACTTGGTATCATTTCCGACGACGTGTTTACCAAGCGTATGAAATCTGTTTTAGCTGCTCTTGCGTCGCTACCGCTCTTTGACAATGAACTCCCCAATAAATCGTACAATACGCTTACCAAAACAATGGCGAATTACGACAATTCTCCCACAGAACGCGGAATTGGCTGGTCAGCTATTGATATTGGACGCTTATTTGTTCCCTTGAATATCATTATTTGGCAGTATTCCACATTTGCCCCCGAAGTCCGACAAATACTCGCTCGCTTGCGATTTGTGAATGTCGTGCGTTCCGGTACGCTCTATGGCGCTCAGGTTGACGACAGCAGCCGTACCATGTACCCGCAGGAAGGGCGTTTGGGATATGAGGAATATGCGGCAAAGTCCTTCGCACTTATGGGTGCTGACGTATCGGTGGCGGCAAAACACGATGATTTTTTAACGTTTGTCAGCATTGACGGCGTTCAGGTTCCTACCGACAGTCGTTCTCCCGACCGCTACAAAGCGTTTAACTATGTTGTCAGTGAGCCGTATATTTTGGATGGCTTGGAATTTGGTTTTGATAATATCTCGCGGGAATTTGCGTACAGAGTATATGCCGCTCAAGAGCGCCATGCCAACTCCACAGGCATACTCACCGCCGTCAGCGAAGATAATATCGATGCGCCGCCTTACTTTGTCTATAACACCGTTTACACTGCCGGAAAAGCATGGAATTGCATTACCGACCGAGGCGAGGACGTATCAGGTTTTAAGTCTCTCAGTACCAAAGCAGTTTTTGGCTGGCACGCGCTGTACCAAACCGAGTACACCAAGCGCCTTTTGACGGCAGTCAATAAGCTCTACGACCCGCAAAAAGGCTGGTATTCGGGGCTATACGAAAAAACAGGGCAGCCCAACAAAGCTATTACGTGTAACACCAACGCAATTATTTTGGAGGCGCTAGCTTACAAACGCTTCGGAACACATTTGCAGCTACTGAAGTAGAAGGTTGGTTCAGGACAAATAGTAGAAGAGCAACCCGACGCAGGTGTAGTTATCATTCGCATACTATTCGCGCATCTTTCAAAAACACAAACAATAAACCTTTGACCGTGAATTCGCATCTTGTTCACATTCTGTAAAAAGAGTATCTTGCACATAGTTGTTCCGGTTTGATGAAAAGATTTGGTCGTTTGGGGCTGATGTTCTTGACCAGCCCAGTTTTTGCTCCCACACTATTCTCCCAAAATCCCATGAATACACGCTTTGTTTCTCTTCTGCTTATAATTCTCTGCTGCTTGGTAACAACACTGGAAGCACAGATAAAATCCAACTACGGTCGGCATCCCGGACGAAATGGTGCACTTACCGATGAAGAAATGAAAATGGCTCGCACCGCTTGGAAATACTTTGAGCGTAATTATCAGGACACCACCGGCTTGGTTAATGCGGTAGATATGTTTCCTTCGACAACGATGTGGGACATTGCTGCGTATATGGCAGCACTTGTAGCGGTGCGGGAAATGGGTATTATTGATGTTGGAACATTTAATTATCGTATAGAAAAAATGTTCGCAACATTCATGCGAATTTCTTTTTTTCGTGATGAATTGCCAAATAAATGCTATAATACAATTACCGGAGAAAAGGTAAATTATGGCAATCAGCCAATGGAAATCGGCTTTTCTGCCATAGATTTGGCGCGGTTTTTGGTGTGGTGTAAAGTTATTAAAGAACGCTATCCCGAACACAGCGACCGCATTGATGATTTTATTTTGCGGTGGAAATTTCATAACGTAATTGACAGTACAGGAATGTTGTTCGGTGCAGCATTAGATGACAAAAACAACAATAAAACCATGTATTTGCAGGAAGGGCGTTTGGGATATGAAGAATACGCCGCAAAAGCCTTTCAACTTTGGGGTTTCCAGACAGATTTAGCTGCCAGACCCGAACCTTACGATACCCGCACGATTTACGGTATTGAAATTCCCTACGACACACGCGATCCTCGCGTTTTGGGCGCACACAATTATGTCGTTTCGGAAAGTTATGTGCTGGATGGTATTGAAATGAATTGGGACAAAGGCACAGACCGAGAATCTGACGATATACACAGCACTGATAAAGACATTGCGGATTTCGCCCAGCGTATTTACAAAGTACAAGAAGAGCGGTATAAAAGAACAGGCATTATGACTGCCCGCACAGAGCACCAACTCGACGGCGATCCGTATTTCGTTTATGATGCTATTTTTACCGACGGGTATCCGTGGAATACTATTACCGAAGATGGACGTTATGTTCCTCAATTCGCGGCGGTTGCTCTCAAAGGTGCATTAGGACTCTGGGCGCTTTGGGAAACCAAATATACCGACGCGCTGTTTCAATACATAAAAAATGCTTTCGACCCCGAAAAAGGTTTCTATGAAGGTATTTTCGAGCGTAAAGGGAACGACCCGATTCGTACCTTTACAATGAATAACAACGGCATTATGCTTGAAACCCTGCTCTACAAAATGCAGGGTAAACTCGTCCGATTTTCAGGACGCGAAAGCAAATGGGATCGCGTTTTGCGCGAACGCAAAGAACCGCCCGGCAGCTTTATTTACGAACGACAACGCAAGCCCGCACAAACCACATCGAATCGGTAATGACAACGGTGAAAGGGCGCGTCGTCTGACCATCAACCACGCATGAACCCCTTATTTGACCGTTTACTCCTCAACCTTAGCTTGGTACGCCGATTAGCGTTGCAACAGCAACGTCTAACAGAGCGCTTAGGCTTGTTGCTGCTTTGGGCAGTAGTAGTAGGAATATTAGGCGGAATCGTTATTTCCTGCGGTGTTGCCGTTCGCGCTGTCGATGAAAGTGCAGAAAAAATCGGTGCAGCCTTTCAAGAAGGTCGCCGTGGACGGCTAACAGAAGAAGAACAGGCGTGGGCAAAAACCGCATGGAAATACTTCGAGAATAACTACAATCCGCAATCAGGCTTGGTAAATATCAAAGACGGCTACCAACTTGTTACGATGGAAAGTGTAGCTGATTACATTATTGCACTGATGTCCGCAAGAGAACTGGAAGTTATCAGTAAACACGAATTTGATAGCCGGCTGAGCCTTGTGTTTGGTTTTTTGAACACCATGCAACTCGCCTTCGGAGAAGTCCCGAATGTCAATTACAACGCAGTCTCTATGCGCCCGACAGACTTTGCGAATAAAGAAGGAACTATCGGTTGGGCGGTCAATCACATCGGGCGTTTGCTTGTTGTCTTGCGGCTTTTACGGAATCGTTTTCCGCAATATGGAGAATATGCCGACCGTGTTGTCTTACGATGGTCATTTTGCAACCTTGTAGATAAAAAAGGGAATTTATATAGTGCTGTAAATGTCAAAGGTAAACCTGAACGATACTTTGATGCAAAGCATGGTTGGAAAGAATACACTGCGCGAGGATTCAAAGCATGGGGATTCCCAATGGATAGTTCAGCAAAATTAGATCCCGTCGAGACGATTCGTATATTTGACGTAGAACTCTACTTTGACGGACACGATGAGCGAGAAAGCGGCGGGAACAACGCCGTTACAACCATGCCCTATGCCTACATGGCTATGGAATTTGGCTGGGAAAATATTCCCTATTTAGCAATTGATACACGCTATTACGACCAAATGCAAGCGGTCTATGAAGTCCAAAAACGCCGGCATGAACGCGAAGACATTTTTACCGCTCGCGCTCAACATGATGTTAATGTCGCACCATATACGGTTTATGACGCTATTTTCTCCAACGGCTATAAATGGACCACCATCTCCAGTAACGGTGTCTATTACCCATTTTTGTCGGCTGTTTCCACTAAAGCAGCATTTGGAATGTGGGCGGTATGGAAAACAAGCTACACCGATTTGCTTATGCTTATCACCAGCCAACTTTTCGACCCCGCGCGCGGTTGGTATGAAGGCAGAATAGAAAAAACAGGTGACGCTGTTCGCACACTAACGTGTGCCACTAATGCCGCTGTTTTAGAGGCACTGCACTTCAAAAAAACAGGACGTTTATACGTCAAAGCTAAGGAAGAAAACGACCTCTACAACATTTATCTCCGCGACGATTTTAACGCCATTCGTCGCTGTTTCCCTGTCAAGCCGAAATAATGTACGCTCATTTATTCGCTCATATAGCCCGATTTTTTCTTCGGCATTGCACCGCAGCGTCGCCCGATACCCACACAGATGTGTTTCGGTTGCCCCGTATCGCACTCTTTGTACCTTGGTTGGTTATCTTCGTGTTGGTCATGTCCCCCTCTCAACTTTTCTCACAATATACCACCGGAAAAACAGCTCCCGCGAAACCAACTGATATTCAAGCGGTACAGGATGTTCATATGCAAACGGCAACAGTTGTGAATGCCGATAGTATCTACCGTAGTGCACGGACGGTGAATTTTGCTGGTTTTCGTTGGAAAGTGCGGGAGAGTATAGTACAAGCCGAACCCGGTAATAATTTTTTCTCTAAAGCATTTGGTGAGGTGTACACAGATAATGCACAAAAACTCCATCTTGCTATCAATACTCGTAACGGATATTGGTTTTGCTCGGAACTTGTTGCGGATACGGTTTTGGGATATGGGACGTATGCTATTTTCCCTGAAATCAAGCTGGATACGCTTCCGCCCAATGTAATGGTCGAGTTTGGTCTTACACCCGACAAAGCTCTACATTCTTATATTCCATCCGATATCGCCGTTCAATTCACACGCTTAGGCACACTAAATTCACCGAATACCTTACAATACGTTGTTGGTCGCCCTGATAATGCTATCGACCGCAAAGAGCGGATATTTCGCCCTGATGAGCCATTTCGTATGCAAGGCTACTTCTCGACACATGCTTTTACGTGGCGAGAATCAGCATTAGAATTTGCAAGCTACCATGATCACGGACTACCGACCCCGTATTTAGCGGTGTTATGGGAATTTACCGGCTCACCAGCTCTCGGTCTCAGTGTTCCCAAAGCAACCACGCCTTATAGAATGAGACTGCGCGTCTGGTCAGCAGGCGCTCCAGTTGGTAATCGCCCGTTTGAAGTGACTATCAAAGAAATTCGATTTCTCCCGCTACAATGATGACACGCACTGTCCACAAAAGCCCTCACCCACACAACCAACACCGTGTATCAACAGTACACACCACGTTAGGTTGTATGCTGTTGCTCGCGATATACGTTCTGGAAACCAGTGTTTTCATGCTGCCGCTTTATGCACAAGAAAGTAACAACAAGGAAAGTACGATTCGGGCAATTAACAAATACGGTTTCCTGCAACTCGACGGACAGGGCGCAAAAGCAGTGAAAGCCATCCCGGAACAAAAATCTCCCAAAGAGGATGAGTCGTGGGAAAATATCTGGGCAAATATGCAAACCTCATTCAGCGTACCGTGGGAAGATTTTTTCAAGAAAGAAAAACCGACCGACGGCTTAAGTGGAAGTTTATCTGTGACCTATCCGCTCAGTGATTTAGCATCTCAACCCGGGAGCGGCTCCGGTTCACAAGGTGTTCCTTTGTCGAGCGCTGTTGTCGGGGCTTCTGTTTCCTATGTTCCGCTTGGTTATTGGTTTATTAATTTTTCAGTGATGCGGTATTGGTTTCCAGACAGGCAACAGCCTTGGAATCCTGATTTCACCTATAGTTTCGGCTATAACGACTGGCATCCTTACACCTTTAGTTTTGTCTATCAAAATTTCGGTGGGAACCGCCTAAATCCTCAGGCAGGAGAAGCGTGGACACGCTTTTGGGAAGGGACATTTTCTTTAGGGTGGAAGTTTCCTTCGGCGAAACTCCTTGAGTATCTCTGTGTTGTCCATCCGAGCGGTGGTATCGGACATAGCATCAATGCGAATATTACGCCGCAATTTCGCACAGCGACCGGCGAAACTCGTTCTTGGAAAACAGACCTCGCCTTTGCAACAAAATACACCATCTACGAGAATTTCTACCTCAACTTTACACTCCATTGGTATCCGATTCCGGGACAACAACAGCCATGGGATCCTGATTTCACCTATGGTTTTGGGTATTTTGACTGGCATCCGTATTCATTTTCGCTTCAATACAACAATTTCGCAGGTGGTCGCTACCCTTGGAATCCGACAACCATGCGCTCGAACGGTTTTTTAGACGGGACATTGGCACTTTCATGGAGCTTTGTTTTTTAACCCGTTTTTACAGTACTGCGCCCCACAAGGCGACCCAATGACTTTCTGATCATTCTTAACCTCAGCACATTATGAAAATCCTTGTTGCCGATGACAGCGAAGATATGCAACTGTTGCTCCGCCAATTTGTGCGGAAATGGGGACATGAAGTTATCATCGCACAAAATGGTGAAGAAGCACTACAAATCTTGGAAACAAGCGATATTCAACTTGTCATTAGTGATTGGGCAATGCCCAAAATGAATGGTATAGAATTATGCAAAGCAGTACGAGAACGCTTTGTCAACAAACGATATATTTACATTATTCTTTTAACGGCGCGTCAAGAACAGGAAGACCTTGTAACCGGCATGGAAGCAGGTGCAGACGATTTTGTCCGCAAGCCGTTTAATAAAGATGAACTTCGTGTACGCCTTCGAGCTGGTGAACGTACATTGCAAATGCAACAAACACTTGCCGAACAAAATAAGCATCTCGAAGCAGCGCAGGCAGAACTGCGTAGTGACCTTGAAGCAGCAGCACTGGTCCAACGCAATTTACTACCGAACCCTGATAAACAACCCTTTCTTGATGCAGGGTATCGTTTTGATTGGCTTTATACACCTGCGGCATATCTCGGTGGTGATACGTGTAATTTCTTACGTTTGGACGCAACGCACATCGGTTTTTATATTATTGATGTTGCCGGACACGGTATTCCTGCTGCCTTAAAAACGGTCATGCTCTCACAAACACTCTCTGCAGCCAATGGACAAGCAGGTCTATTAAAAGACGATATTTCGTATGCGCCTCATTGTTATATTCGCCCACCCGCTGAAGCCCTTTACGAACTGAATAATGCGTCACAAGAAGAAGAAAGCGCGATGCACTATTTCACCATGATTTATGGTGTTATAGATGTCAAAACCGGACGTATAACACTAAGCCAAGCCGGACATCCCGCAGCAATTGTGTTGCGCAGCAACCAAACCATGGAAACTATTGATGTCGGCGGCGTTCCCGTAGGAATGATCGACGGTATGACCTACGACGAGTACGAATCTACACTGGAAGTCGGAGAACGTCTTATTCTCTATACGGACGGCATTATTGAGTGCGAAAACGCCGATGGTGAACAATTCGGCTTTCTACGCCTGCAAAATCTTTTGCATCAATATGGAGCAAAGCCCCTTCGCTCCTTGATTGAAGAAGTCCGAGCAGCCCTTGTCTTATGGCGCGGTCATTCGGTTTTTGACGACGATATTTCGCTGTTTGTTATTGAACGTTTTCAATAACAACCGGTATTATACCTTCACCACTTTTCTGTTTTTCATTCCCTATACTCATGAGTTTTCAGCAAACTTCCATTCTTCCACGCAAAGCAAATCCGGCATTTTGGGGAATTGTCCAACTTGCTGTGCTGATACTATTGGGTTTACGATTCGGACTTGCCTACAATTCTCCATATTTGGACGAATGTGATTACATTTTTGTCGGTAGAGCATTATTATCAGGTGAGCCATGGATAACGAAGACATATATGTTTAGTTCTGATATGCACTTATACCTTTATGGATTCACAGACCGTATATTCGCGGGACCAAATAGCTATCTTGCGGCACGCACATTGGCAGCAATCATGGGTTTGCTTTCGCTCTGGCTGTATTATGGTTTTGTGCGCAATCTATTTGCTCGAAATACAGATTCCAAGAGTATTGCAGAGCTTTCAACGCTTCTTTTGGCACTCACCGTTCCACACACCTTCATTAGTCAATTTGCTACCTATGACGTGCTCTGCTTTCTATTTTTCACAGCAGCGCTAATGCTTTTGTCAAAGTCATTGGTTCCGTTTGAAGTGATGTCTGTTTCAAAACAAGTATTATTCGCTCTTGCAGGCTCGTCATGCTTTGCCTTTGCCGTTTTAGCAAAGTATATTGCCATAGCCTATTTTCCACTCTTTTTGGTAGCACTGGTATTCCTCAATCGCCGAGTAACACTACTATTTTTGATAACGGTCAGCAGTATTATTGGTGCTTATATTGCTACTAATTACACCGATCTACTCCAACTTTACCACAATCAAATACTCGGTACACACAGCGCAAATGCAACGGTATGGAAACTTTTAGGCACGATTGCAGAATATACAGGGTTGACGGCATTAGTTGCTACCCTACTTGTGATATTTCGACGAGAGACAACACTCAACACACGACATTATGCGGTCTTGGTAATACTGGCACTTCCTTTGCCTTTGTATCATTTACAGTCGGGCGATATAATTTCTCTTTACAAACATGTCATTTACGCTTGCTGTTTTCTTGCACCAATTGCCGGAGAGTCTCTTTATTGTTTGCTTCGGAAAGCAGCAGAGCGCAATAACAATCTTCTTCGTGCAGTGGCAGGAATCTCCATAATACTCGCGTGCAGTCTCCTTTGGTGGCAATTGCGGCAAGTACAGCATGCCTATCCGAATACCGATGCAATCACTACTTTTGTCCGAACGCATATTTCTCCCAAAACTACGATTTTAAGCGAAGATGCGTATCTTTTTCGATATATCTGCTATCCGACTGTACCAACAAAAAACTTGGAAGAAATGACATGGTTTGACAATAACTTAGACGGTAAACGCGAAGCGCAGGATGTGATAGATGCTGTCTGGGAGGGAAAGTTTGAATATGTTTATTTGAATGGCTTGATTTTACGGGAATTAGGCGAAGAATTACAACGAGGCGTTTTGCGCCGCAAATATGATTTGGTGATGCAAATTCCTTACACCAATTCCGACGTTATGAATCCCATCAATACAGGTTTTCTCAGCCTTTATCGCCGACATAACCGATGAAGACTCGTTTACAAAACATATTGCTTCGGTTCTTTTGTGCATTTCTTTTGAACGCCTGCACTCATGCCGAAACTGCTCTGTACAGTCAGGAAATGGCACAATGTCGCATTGTGGTCAATCAACTCGGCTTTTATCCCAATGCACAAAAAATAGCTCTGGTACAAGGCGCAGTGAGACGCGAAGATACTTTGCGTTTCGGCAATATTGTGGATGTGATTGATACAGTTCGGAAGAAAGTAGTTTTGAAAGTAGCAATGAGCGCTCCCACAGTTGACAGGCAAAGCGGCGACACACTCAGAACACTCGACTTCTCGATTTTGGGTATTGAAGGTATATATCGTTTACGCTACGGAGGTATAGAATCACCTCCCTTTCGCGTTGGGCAAGGTATCTATGACCGACTCATCGCGATTATGCTCAGAAGCTACTACTTGCAACGCTGCGGTGTAGCAATTCACGACAGTCTCAATAAAATTACACATGACGTTTGCCACGCTGAAGACGGTATTATTGCTCGCACCGATAGCGTTTACTTGAAGGGCAAGCGCTTAACTGCTCGTGGCGGTTGGCACGATGCCGGCGATTATGGAAAATATATCACCACAACAGCCGTCACCGTCGCAGAATTGCTTTCGCTTGCGGAAGAGTGTTCGCAATCGCTTCCCCGCTTATTGAGTGATACAATGGCAATCCCCGAAAGTAATAATGGGATTCCCGATTTATACGATGAATTGAAAGTTGGATTGGATTGGATGCTTACCATGCAACGTCCTGACGGTGCGGTCATGCGGAAACTTTCTGGTGCGGCGTGGTCGCCACTCATTGCTCCGGACGAAGAGAAGCAACCGCGCTATGTCTATGGCATCAGTACACCGGAAACAGCAAAGTTTGCCGGTACAATGGCTCAAGCAGCTCGCGTATTGAAACCAATTTGGGGCAAGTATGCCGATTCGTGTTTGCGTGCAGCAAAAACAGCGTGGCAGTATTTAGAACGCCATCCGCACATGATTGTTGATTGGCAAGCAAGTGATGACGGTGGTTCGGGAAAATATTTGGAATCGGATGTTGATAAGGAATATTTTCTCACCACAGACACCGATGATAGATTTTATGCGGCTGTTGAGCTATTTCTCACAACGCGAGACAGCATTTTTTTACGCCAAGCACGTTTATTTTATGAGCATCCGAATAATGCCGTTCAATTTGGTATCGTGGAATGGAAGAATATTGCTCCGTTAGCAATGATAAATTTGGCACGTTTATTCAAATCCTCACCCTTAGTTACGGACATTGAAAAGCGTATCGACATTTACGCAAAGCGTATCGAAGAACGGATTTCAGGAAGCGCTTATCGATACGGAAATGATCGTATTGTGTGGGGTTCTAATAAAATGGCTGCCGAGGAAGGTATCACGCTGCTTCATGCCTATCATTCGGGCAAACATAGGAGCTTTTTAGACGGTGCACAAGACCAACTTGATTTTCTTTTGGGACGGAACCCTCAAGGAATCTGCTTTGTCAGCGGTATTGGCAGCCGCTCTGTGGAACACATTTGTCACACCTTCGCGCGGGCAAAAGGTTTGACAGGAAAAGCTATGATTCCCGGATTACTCGCAGGGGGAGCCAATGAATTAGAACAATCGAATATTGCTCCGAAACATCAAGGATTAAAGAGCTATGCCGACGATGAACGCTCGTATGCAACGAATGAGAATGCTATTGATTACAATGCCTCCGCAATTGCACTCGTGGTACGACTTATTGCCGAATTGGAACGCGAGTTGAGCGCTTCCGAACACCGAAAATAATACAATAGACAAGCTCTATAACCAGATTTCGAGTGTATCTCTAAAGATACCTCGTGCGCCAAAAGTTTCTTTGAATTTCCCCAGCCCAAAATTTGGCTGCATATTGAGTGTAAATGTTCCAAAATCATACCATTGTATGCCTCGTGCCACGCAATCTCGAAAAATTTCATAAAAAAGTAAGTTGAGGGCGCGATATTCTTGAAATTCCTTATTATCACTGATATAAAAACCCAACATTGTACGGGGATTAGCAATAAAATTTACGACACCAGCAATCATCCGCCCCTGTAAAAATGCAGCCTGCAATGAAATATGCTCAGGAAACATCGTTGCAAGATATTCCAATTCGGCGAGGGTATGCGTAGGGGTAGCACCGTGTCGCATCATTAAATTATGCGACAAAATATCGTAATACGCTGCATAATCGTTTGATTGTGTAATGAGTATCCCCTTTTTTGATGCTTTGCGAGTGGCTGTGCGGGCTTCTTGTTTGAAGAGAGAAAAAATATCATTCTCTGCAGAAGGAACAGCTAACACTGCCGTTAATTCTCGCTTTTGATAACGAAATCCTTCAGATACGAGGGCAAAATCACAATAATTCGTTGGACGCTTTGCATAGAGCATCGGCGGAAGTGTCATAAGTATCCGCGAGAAGCCTGATTCACGCGCATAGTGCTTTAGTGCTTGTACCCACCCCAGCGCATCTTCCAGCGAAACAGATTGATACACAAACCCACCATAAGAAGCGCCTCGGTGCGAAAACAGTGTTTTGTCTCGGTCTATTGTCCATTCTACTGCCGGTAACAGTGCTTGTATTTTACCTTTAGAGCGAATAATCAAGGAATGGTCATTAAACCTCTCCGGCGGATGATAGTTCAAAAAAGTACGCTGATGAAATATAGTTCCATTATCGGCAGAACAAACAAACTCATCCCATGTTTTTGAGGACATCGTTGAAGGCAGCCAACGCTCGATGGTGTAGTGCATAATAAAAAAATATTACCCTTATTTTCAGAATGTGAATAAAAAGCAAAAAAATTTTGTATCTTTATTACAAGTTTTATTCAAGTATAATTACAGTCCGTACAATTCCAGTATAGTAATCGCGTCGTGTCTGTCTTCCAGTGTTTAAGAGCAATTTTTAATGTCTTAAACATCGGAACAACAAACTACGAATTTTTGATGATTTCTTGTGTGTTTATATCATTCCTTATTGCGGTTATTCCCCCAAAATACCGCGTCATATCATGATTCTTTATTATATTTTTCGTTCAATATTTGAATGAGGAGGTTTTTACTATGAACAGCCGTGTACCATCTGCATTACTACTGCGGACACTATTTGTGGTGCTCATCATAAACATAGCACTCGCAGGCACAACCCTTGCTCAAGAGGCTTCGTTACTTGACGATGCAACATTGTCAAAAGAAAAAGAGTATACATCGCTCGATGAAGCACTCAAAAATCCGACAAAAGTCTATAAACTTGACCTTAGTCATAACGGTTTGGCAGAGTTTCCCCTCGATGTACTAAAATTGCCCAATCTTCAAAGTCTCAATCTCAGCCATAACGGAATAGAATCTATTCCGGGTGACATTACAAAACTCTCCAAATTGCAGCGTCTGAATCTTGCTACGAATGGTCTAAAAAAACTGCCGGCGGAAATTGCAGCACTAAAAAATCTTAAAGCACTGGATGTATCGCAGAACCAATTTCTCACGAGCGAGCTCAATCGTGTTAAAAGCGCTTTACCACAAGTGTCGGTAAATGATTAATGCAAAGATTTTTGAAAATGTCTATGGACATAAATTGTACTTTTGTAAAAAGTATTTCACGACATACGTTTACAGCCATTTCACTATACATACTCAACGAAAAAAGTGCTAAAATTGATAATCATGCTATTTTTTTTCTTGCATTTTTATCGTTGAAGACGTATTTTTGAAGTCTGTTTTACAACTACATGTAATCAGTAAAGGCGAGGGATCGTAGCTCAGTTTGGTTAGAGTATCTGCCTGTCACGCAGAGGGTCGCGGGTTCGAGCCCCGTCGGTCCCGCCAGAGTAAATATCAAAAAAAGCCCGTCAAATCTTGTTTGACGGGCTTTTTCGTACATTGAATACAATTGTTTACTGCGGCTTTAACACCATCAGCACCACTATCGCCACACCAAGTAGCGTCAGCACCCAGCCAAGAAAATTTGCTCTGCGCTCTAAACGGCGAAACTCCTCTGACTCTATCCCGTGCGTTTCAGCAATACGAATCTGTTTTTTTACAAGCGGCGTGTACAATGGTAGCGCCAATGCGCCTTGTAGAATGAAGAGTGCGTTGGCAAGCCAAACCCACGTCGTTGTAAGTGGCAAATCCAACAAGAAAATCATGAGGTGTCCTGTCCCTAATGCAAGGAAATACGCGGGATTAGCAACCCAATCATCGATGCGTTTAATGCCCCGCAATGCAAATATTGTCATCTCCGGCTCTCTCTTAGCAAGTTGGAGCCACATTGCATAAGTGATGTTTGCTCCCAAAGCAATAATTGCACAGAGAATATGCACAAGTTTAAGAAAAAAGTAAGTATTCATTGTATTCTATAATTTTTGAGTTCAACAACTTGAGTTCAATAATGCTAAGCATCTGGACGTTAAAAGTTTTCATCGTAGGCAGATTATGCATAACGCCTTTTCTATGCTACGGAAGCCAGATTTTATGAGTACGCACGGATTGAACGCTACACTCACGAGCGCTGCGCTCAGTCTGTACTGACAATTCAAGATAATGTCGTACAGAACCTTATCAAAAAAGATTTTCTATTACTGTAACAACAGCTTCGATGCGGCTTTCGTCGTTGGTATATTTTTCGTACCGAGACGAAATTTCTTTGCGTAATACATCCGCCAACCCCTGATTATAAACGTTCCCACAAACGTTGGTCCAAGCCAAACCGCAAGATGTGGCAAGAAGGTAAAATTAACCACCAACACTGCGGTAATCGTCGCGATGTATGCTCCAAGCATCAACGTCATGTGCGCAAAGAACCATTCCATCTGTGGCACTTTACCCGCTTGGATCACATGAAAACGTCGGATATCTCGCATGGCAAACACAATGCTAATAACGCCGAAGATTATACTTACAATTCCCATTTGTTCGCCCTCCCACAATCGGATTCCACCAAATCCGGTAAACGTTATTCCCGATAATAGTGATACAATAGCAATTCCCCAATCCACACGAGCAATGGGTGATGCTGTGCCGAAGTGAAGTTTTTTGCGCTCTAAGGCTCGCCAACCCGAAAGCGTTAGTTGTAAGGTAAAAAACGAAAGAGGCACAAAAAATCGCATCAATTCAGGCTTCATCAACGACATGAGTAATGCTGTTATAGCGACACCTGTCATTGACCATACATACACGATTCCACCTCGCGTGTGGAGTTTCTGACCTTTCGGTGCAATAATAGCCAGTAAGCCGGTTATCAGCGCAGCCACACCAAATGCAATATGCAATGCGCGAGCAACAGTTTGAAATATTTCCATATTGATACCTCGAAATTGTGTGTCCAAATATAAACGTATAAACAGTAAGAAATCCTTGTCATCCCTGAAATTCGTTAGTTCAAATCAAAATTTTGCCTCATAACAACTTAATGCAAGGCAAAAAAACGATTCAAATTGATAACAAGTTGGATAAAGTTCACTTCCAAATCCTGAAAACGAATTGCATTACCACTATTCGGCATAATCAGCGTCGCATTGGGAGTATAGCGTACATTGGTGCGCAAAAGGAACCATTCTACGCCCGAAGGACGAATATCCCAGCCTGTAATAATGTACGGCAAAACTTTTGTTCCTGTCGCAATAACAGCTGTTTCATTGCGGTCTTGCTGAAATGCCGACAGAACATCGAGACTGACACCGGCACCCAAAAACGGTGTAAAACCGTGGTAATCAAAGAAAAATTTATATCCTTCCAAACCAACACTCGTGCGGGACAGTTGTTGTCTAAACCCCAATGCACGCTGCGAAGAATTCATAGAACGAAAAGCGAGATTCAAATGCGCATCAATGTTGTGTAGATAATACCCCAAACCAATATCTGCCAACACAGCACCATTACGCGGGTTCAAAAAGGGATGCAGTGCTTCATTATGCGGCGAAGGCGATGCAGTCCAAACCGACGACGGACCGATAGCCACAGTGAATGTATTCATTGCTCCTCTTTTCTCGAAAAGTTTGGTGTACATATCCAAATTTCCATTTTTTTCGCGCTCTTCCATTGGCTGAGTAGTGTCAAACACATACTTCGCGCCAAGCCAAAATGACGCAGAGGGTAGATTAATACTTGTTTTTTCAGTACGAGAAATGTAATAATCCACATTATTCATTGCCGTCATCCACCGCGCGCCGCCTTCGATGATGACATCGCCCACTTGGTAGGTTAGACCACCAGTCAATGTGGCACGATCAAGATTAAGCGATGTTCCTTGCTCGTCGTTGAGATTTTGGCGATACATTCCGGGCTGCCACGCAATACCGACAAATGGGCGAATTTGACCGCGTTCCACACGCCAAGGATAGATGCGAGCGCCTGTTTCCACGCCTGACTGCAGTGTAGCTTCAAAACTATTACCTGCCGCATCAGTCAGCCGCGTATTGGTGTTGAATGGTGAAACGGTAATAAAAAAATCTGCATGACCCCAAAAGTGCATTCCGCCAATAGTGATGCGAGGCGCAATGCGTGTATCCATAGTCGTTTGCTGTAAAGTACCGGCATATTGATAAGCCAAATTCCCACCCGAAGGTTGCACTTGCATATCCAAGCCGACATACATCTGCGCAAAACGAAAGCGAGCATTTGCGCTATCAACGTACAACTGTGCATCAAGAGGAAATACGATTGTCAGCATTATGACAAATGTGAGAACTGTTACTCGTCTCAATAACAATGCGGTAATATTCATACCTATGCTCCAAAAAATAGTGAGATAAAAAAGTGTCGGGATATTTCAACCAGTGCTCTATGCACACAACAAATCTACGGAAGGTTGGGAAGTGAGTTGGAGGAATGGGGTCAATAACACGGTCTTTGTGGTGAATGACAAAGCGCAACAAACTTTGGGGTAAAAAGCACAGCTTGTCATTCACCCCAAAAACATATCAAATAATGACTTACCACATAAAATCACATACAAAAAAAACCGTCTGCTACAGAAAAAGAAGCAGACGGGTGCTGTATCCCCCTAATACTTAGGAAGAAAATATGATGATGATTTTATATCTTTCTTCGTGCCGAATCCAGTGTGTGTTTTAACTCCAGATAATGTTCTTCAAACGCATGCAGAATACGCTCTTGATAGGAACGCGAAACGGGAATGGTAAAATCCAAATTGGGAATCTGAAGTTTGTACCCTTGAGCATTACCGGAAATATCACACACGTGGTCAAGATTGACAATGTAAGACTTATGGCATCGGATAATGCGAGAATAAGTATTCATCCGTTCTTCGGCATATTTTAAGGTCATCCGTAGCAGCACAGTTTCAATTTCTTGTTTTGAATCATCCGCATAAACAAAAATCTCAACGTAATTATCACTCGCCTGCAAACACACGATACGCTCCGGCATAGTTTCAAAGCGTTCTTTCATGCCGGCACCTTCAAAGATAATCGATATTGCCTTTGATTCACTCTGTGAGATTTTTTCTTGTGCTGAATTTGTTTCTTGTCTTTCTGGGTGAGGATGTGCCTGGGGAAAAAGTTCTTGTAAAGAAAAAGCATCCTGTATGGAATCCGACAGTATCGAACCTTGAGAGTCTGTTGATGATGGAGACTCGTGTAACTGAGCCGCAATTTTTTCAGCGCTGTCAATATTCCGCCGAAGCAGCCGCCGCTCTTGCACTAATGTGAGAATAATAATGGGAAAAGCACCTATTGAAAGTGTAATAATGATAAACCGCACAATAAATATCCCTGTAATAGTACTGTTAAACACAAATGCCGTGTAAACGATATTCCCCAATGCCACAGACAGAACATTCCACAAAGAAAAAGCAATATGCCGACCGACTGTCCAGCGCTCTTCTACAAAGACATGTGGCAAGAGACGCGGCGCTCCAAAGAAATTAATAAGCATGATACCACTACAAAGTAAGCCGTAACCGAAGGTATGAATATAAAATATTGGAAGCGGCAACATTCCCAAATTTAATGGAGGAAACATCGTTAAAAACAACGTCACAAAAGCACCAAATGCCAAAGCAGTTCTCAATGAGCTTGCCGGAAGTTCTGCAACAATCGGAAACGGTCGACGAAAAAGCGCAATAATACTTGATTGTGACGGTTTTTGAACAGATGAAGGCGAGGGAGATAATGGAGTATTCATTCTATAGAAATCAAGAGAATGGGCAATATAATAATGCAAAAAAAAGACGCTGCACTGCCCCAACAGCAAAGCAACGTCTTATCAATCGACGGACAGCATCGCAAAAGATTTTGTGAAAGAAAAAGCAACAATCCTTAGCTGAGTTCTACGCAAGATAACGCTGTGGCACAGACTCAATTGGCAGATTTCGTTCTTGGTACGGAGAAGCACCATCTATGTCAAATTGCTGCAAGAGTGTTTGTACATCTCTTACCAAACCAGAAAGTGATTCTAGTGCATGTTCAATCTGATGTGTCATTTCAACTGTAGATTCCATACTATGCGCGGCAGATTTTACCGTTTCAACAATGCCCATAAATGCAGAGGCTCGACGCTCAATGCCGGAGGCAATCTGTTCGTATGCTTCTGCACCTTTGGTCGCATTATCGCGGGCAATCATAAACGATTCACCTGCTTCTTCCACAAGCTGTGTGCCGCGCTCTACCTCGCCTGTACCTCGTCCGATAGTAACAACGGCTTGCTGCGTATCATGCTGAATGCGCTTAATCATCGCCGCAATTTCTTTGGTTGCTTTGGTCGTACGCTCGGCAAGTTTCCGTACCTCATCAGCAACTACCGCAAAGCCTCGTCCCTGCTCACCTGCACGGGCTGCTTCAATAGCGGCGTTCAATGCAAGCAGATTGGTTTGGTCGGCGATTTCATTTATAACTTGCACAATTTCTCCGATTTGGTTACTGCTTTCGCCGAGTGTACGAATTGTTTCGGCTGATTGCGCAACAACAAAAGCAATTTGCCCCATTCCCATCATTGCTTCTTGAATTCTACGGCTTCCTTCATGAGAACTTTGTACCGTGCCTTGAGCGACATTCGCAAAATTGCGAGCAGACTGCGCACCCTGTTGCATTTGCTCCGTTAGCTCTGCGATACGCTGAGTCGCATCAGATGTTTTTCGGGCTTGCTCTGCTGCTGCAAATGTCATTTTTTCAGTTGCAGCAAGAATTTCATTACTTGAATGTGCAGTAATATCAGCCGTTTCGCGTACTTTACGCATGATTTCCCGCACGTTGACAATGGCAGCATTCAACCCCTTGCTTAAACGTGCTATTTCATCACGCTGACCATTTGTTTCCGCAAAAATTTTCACATTCAGATTGCCTTGAGAAAATTGCTCTACGCCGCTCAAGATCATCGCAATACTTTGTTCCAAAGACCGCTGTTGTTCTTGAGTTTGTGCCAATATTTGCTGGTCTTTTTGGTAAGCAATAGCTTGCTCACGCTGTAACTGAGCCCGTGCCTCATTGATTTTCTCTTCGATACTTACTTGCTCATGTTGAAGTTTCACAATTAATTTCTCTTTGCTGGACTCGAAAATATTGACAACAATAAATAAAATTACGCTGAAAAGAAAAATCGAAACGGTCCACAAAAACGTTAGACGTTCAGCAGGTACAAGATTTGGTGGAGACATATCATTCATTTCCAGGAAACCCAATAATCCGTAGACCAATGTGACAATAGCAAGCCAAAAACGCCCTTGTGTTTTTCCCATAACAAGAAAAGCAAGCAAAAAAATAAATACGAACCATACCGTTATCGGAGAACGCAAACCACCATGGGTTATATCAGTAATACCCAATAAAATCAGAGCGTTCAAACAAATACCGTGTCCGGCAACATTCATCGCGCCGGTCTGCCGAAAAACAATTATCAGCACGCAAAAAACTCCTGTCGCCAACAATGCAGCAACGGCGCTAATCAGATTATTATTCACAAGATGAATCGGCACGTATAAGGATGTTCCCAGCATACAGACAAGTAATATCTGTACAATTAAACGCATCTGCCCAAGTTCATTTGAGCCGATGTGTTGTCTCGAAACGGGTAATAAACGCTCAACGATGGCATTCATACATTCTCCATACAGAGTAAACTCAATCAATATACGTAATTACAATTTGTACATTTTATGTGTATTTAGTACGCTTTACCTTCAGCGGCAAGGCTCTGCCTCGTTTGCTCAATTCGCAATAACTTTATTCGTACCGCTTCACCAAGATTAATACCGCTCGCGTTAGCAAAATTCATAAGAGCAATCAGCACGTCCGCTGCCTCATCGCTGATGTCTTCAGGCTTGATTATCTTACCTTTCCAGCGTTTTTTCTCTAAATTTGCCAGTTCACCCGCTTCACCACATAGTTCAAGAGCAAAAAATTCCGACGGGCGCTCTTGGAAACAGGTCTTTTGATACCCATCAAATTGTGCTTGAATTTGCATAAGCGAACGCTCAATAGGCTGATAAAATCCTGCTTCCGTGAGGTCGAATTCCGATGGACGATCCGATACTTTATCCACACTGTCGGTCAAAATATGGGCAGAAGAAGTATTATTCACCATCATCTTCTCCATCGATATTATTGACATCAGGTTCCCGCATGATATACCCCACACCGCGTACACTACGAATCATTCGTGCCGCACCTTCATCGCCGATTTTATTCCGCAAACGTTTGACATAAACATCAATGATATTCGATTCTGTGTCAAAGCTATACGACCACACGTGCTGCTGAATCAAACTTCGACTGAGAACTCGCCCTTTATTCCGAATTAAATATTCCAACAGTGAGTATTCTTTGGTTGTGAGGTCAAATTCTTTACCGCCTCTAGTCGCGCGATGTGTAACAGTATCCAACGATAATTCGCCGCAACTCAAAATCGTCGTTTTTTCCGAGCTATTCCGGCGGAGCAAAGAGCGAACGCGCGCAGCCAATTCTTCAAAATGGAAGGGTTTTGTTAAATAATCATCAGCACCATAATCTAAGCCTTGTACGCGGTCTTGTGTACTTGCACGTGCAGTCAGCATCAGTACCGGAGTGGCACAGCCCGATCCGCGTAATTCCCGCACAACGGTCATTCCGTCTTTTTTAGGCAGCATTACATCCAGAATAATAACATCATAATAGGTCGCCAATGCCATAGTTAAGCCTTCTTGACCGTCATATGCCACATCAACGGCATACATTTCCTCGCTCAGTCCTTTACGAATAAAACTGGCGACTTTTTTTTCATCTTCAATAACGAGAATTCTCATACAAAATATGCAATGAGTGAAATGGGGAACTCCTGAACTTTATATCTCTATGGTATGCCATGAAAGCACCCAATATCTCAAAACACAGGCATTTTCCCAAATAAAAACACCAAAGCCACTCAAAACTAGGTTTTAAGCGGCTTTAATGCTTCAGAGAGGAGGCTTCCACACACACTCCACAAGAATATGTCTGGTTGCCTCTACCCGCGCATCCCCTTCAAGTCGTGGCGGGTGTTCGAGAGTTTATTCCGTATTTTAACCGACAATAGCAGCTTTGGGTAACATTTCGTGCATCAGCACACCCAAGCGTTTGATACCTTCATCAATTGTAGCGGCATCTGAACAAGAATAGTTCAAACGCATTGTATTTTTCCCGCCGCCATCCACATAAAACGGTACACCCGGCACAAATGCTACTTTTTGTTTGATTGCTTCATCAAAAAACTTCACGGTCGAGAAATGCTCCGGCATTGTTATCCAAACAAACATGCCGCCTTCGGGCTTTGTTGCGACAGCTTCAACCGGAAAATAGCGACTAATGGCACTTGTCATTGCTTCGCACTGTGAGCGGTATGCCGCTACGATGCGTTGAATATGTGCATCCAAGTCGTTATTGACAAGGTATTCGTGCATAATGCGCTGACCAACGAAGTTTGTATGCAAGTCGGTAGCTTGTTTTGCGATAATCAATTTCTCCATAATTGGCTTTGCAGCTACCACCCAGCCTAAACGAAAACCGGGAGCAGCAATTTTTGAGAACGAGCCGAACAAAATACACTGGTCGCCGAAGTAGGCACGAAGCGACTTCGCACGTGCACCGAAAAAGCGTAAATCACCGTAAGGATCGTCTTCGATAACGAGTGTATTACGTCCCATAAGCGCTTCTGCTACACGCAAACGCGTTGCTTCGGTGTAGCTAATACCCGTCGGGTTTTGGAAGTTAGGGATTGCGGAAAAGAGCTTCACTGCTTGTTTGTCGTACAATGCTTCCAATTCATCGACATCCACACCTTCATTGGTCAGCGTTACACCATGAAAGTTAGGTTGATACACGGAAAAGGACTGAATAGCGCCTAGATAACCGGGCTTTTCAAGTGCTATCGTATCACCGGGATTAACTAACACCTTACCCACAAGGTCAATACCTTGTTGTGAGCCGCTTGTAATCAAGATTTCTTCGGGTTTAATATCCAAGCCCTGTGTTGCTTTGTAGCGAGCAGCAATGTACTCGCGGAGCGGCAAGTAACCTTCAGTTGTCGCATATTGAAGTGCTGTACGACCGCTTTGAGAAAACACCGTGTCGGCAGCTGTTTGAAATGCCTCCACCGGAAAAAATGCCGGATTCGGCAAACCACCCGCAAATGAGATAATATCAGGCTGTACAGTCGTTTTCAAAATCTCACGAATAAACGAAGTTGGTACGCCGCTCATACGTTCGGCAAAAAGGCTGGTGGGGTTAAACGATGCTGTATTCATAACACTTAAAAATAAGATGATAGTGAAAAATTCCGATTCGGTATTGAAGGGCTAATCGGTCGCCAAGATTGTATCAAACTTCTGGCGCCGGAAAAAGATTTTTGAACGTAAAGGCAAACGCTGTTTCACCGTGCTGCTCTATATGCGCAAGCCGCTGTTTTGCTTCTTCAAGCGTCGGTGTATGTCCTACGGGGACCCACCACATTGCCAAATGAGGTGCGGACATCGGTTCAAACCATTCTCTGCGACGACGGACATATTGCGCGTGCCCGCTTTGATACGCATAGTGCTGAAGGGCTTCTAACGATTCCCACACGGACATATTCACAATCATTTGCGGGTCAGAAAATGCTTGTATTGCAGTAGCATTACCGGTTTCATCTTTCAAACGCCAGATAAAACCATCGCTGGATTCAGCTAACAAATTGATGGCGGCAATTGCTTGTGAAAAATCTTTGATTTGAGGGTCGTCGATCGGTGCAACAAGCCGTGCGATATTGATTTGTGCTAAATGAAACTTTGCCATATCAAGCGAGATTGTATGCAATGGTGAAAAAATCTTGTTCTCAAGCTATTTTCCGGTACTTGCTAATTGCTCAAGTGCATCGCCCGCTACGCGAAAAACCGTCCATTCGTCCATTGGCTTTGCACCAAGACTACGATAAAAATCAATTGCCGGAGTATTCCAATCCAGTACAGACCACTCCAAACGCCCACATTGACGCTCCTTTGCTATTTGTGCCAAATATACCAGCAAGGCTTTACCAAAGCCGCGCCCACGATATTCCGGTTTAACAAACAAATCTTCGAGATATATACCGGATTTTGCCAGAAACGTTGAATAATTATGAAAGAACAATGCAAATCCCGCCGCCACTCCTCGCTCATCGTATCCGATAACAACCTCAGCCTGAGGCTTTTCTCCGAAAAGTGTTGTTTGAAGCGATTCTTCCGTTGCAATTACTTCATGGGAGAGTTTTTCATACGCTGCCAGGTCTTTGATAAAATCAAGGATAAGCGCTGTGTCTTGTGCAGTTGCAAGGCGAATATCTAGACCATGAATAAGCATCGTACAAAATGAAAATCTTATCGTTTTTGAATGAATATTTTTTTTAATGAATCGTATTTGCGGAGAGAAAACAAACACGATACAAAATTACAACAAAAGTGTTTTGCAAAACAGATACAATAATGTAGTTTTGCAACCAGTACAGTTTTTTCATTTCTTTTTCACCGTTTTTTCCCCACATTATGAGCAATACTCCCACTCCCGAAGAGTTTGAAGTAGGAACATTTCAGCGTGTTATCCAAGGCAAAACTGTTCTGGTTCAATGCGACAAACGCCTTGAAGCGCAGGCAGATTGGCTTCTCAAGACAATAGAAGACGTTTCCGAAGAATCCGGCGACCCGCTCGAAGACCGATGGACACTGGAACTTGGTTTCTCAGTTTTGGCACTGGTCGAGCGGGACGGCAAATTGATTGTTTGCGAACCGGACTTCGACGAAGACCCGTTTGAAAATGTCGTGGAGGACGTATCTCGCTCTTTGTGGGTTGTTGTTATGCAAAACGAAGTTAGCGAAGTAACCGATACCGGCGCATACATCAGCATCCCTCGCTTTGACGAAACGATTGTCATGCGAAAAGGTGCACTGGAGGAAGACCGTATTTTCGTACAGCGCGACGAACCCGATAACTCTAACGGCTCGGATTTACACGATTCCGGCTGGTATATCGGCGGGGCAGACGATGACGAAGAAGGTTCGGAAAATCCTGATGATTACGAGGCTTGTTATGTCTATGAACTTCTCGAATCACGCCCGATGGTACTGTCCGTGCTGGCACTTCCGGCAAATTATGTAGCCGTTTTTAACGGCGACGATATTGAAGCAATCTACAATGATGAGGATGAAAATGTCTGGAACCCGCCCGGCGACGAAGAAAACAACTAACAGGAGTTCTCGCAAAACGACCTCCACGCTCCCCGACCAAGAATCTCCTCGTAAGAATGCGCCAATCACGAAGCAGCGTACAAGCCTTCGTGATTCGGCGCGTACGGTCTCTCGAAAAAAACGGTCATCCCCCAAAGCATCTGATAAACCTCGTCGTTCCCCAGTTCTTTCCCCAAAAAGTTCTTCATCGAAAAGTCGCCGTGTTCCTTCTTCCAAGCAGGCTCTCAACAAGGATGCGCCAACTACCGTTAAACAGCACCGCGCTTCCGACGGACATCTCTATGAACAGATTGCTCAGGAAATTCGGCAGCAAATCGAACACCGTGTTTTGCAGCCCGGAAACCGCTTGCCGTCTGTGCGCAAACTCTCCCGTCAAAAAGGCGTAAGCATTTCAACGGTCTTGCAAGCATACATGAATTTGGAAGATGTCGGTGTCATCGAAGCCCGTCCGCAATCCGGTTATTATGTGCGTCAGCAATTTCGCAATCTACCGCCGGAACCAAGTATTCTACGCTTTGCACCCAAGCCCACACCTGTCAAAAACGTTGTAACATTGGTCGAAGACCTCATTAACACCTACCAATACTCTGATTTTGTTCCGCTTGGCGCTGCAATGCCCGCGCCGGACCTTCTCCCCGTCACGAAAATTTCTAAACTCTACGCTTCACTTGCCCGCTCGGAAATGCACAAAATCGCTCGTTATGAGCATCCGACGGGGAATGTAGAATTGCGCCGTCAAATCGTACTTCGGGCAATGGATTGGGGTGGGTTGTTCGCGCCCGACGACGTTATTACTACCGGTGCAGCTACGGAAGCACTCACGCTCTGTCTTCGGGCTGTTGCCGGGGAAGGAGACACGATTGCGGTGGAATCGCCCTGCTACTTCGGGATTTTACGGGTCATTGAGGGCTTGGGTATGAAAGCACTCGAAATACCAACCGACCCGAAAAGTGGCATTTCACTCAGAAGCCTTGAGCCTGTTATGCGCAAACGCCAAGTAAAAGCGATTGTTGTCGTGGCAAATTTCTCCAACCCGCTTGGATGCTGTATGCCGGATGCAAACAAAGCGCGATTAGCCGCGCTTGCCGCAGAGCACGAAATTCCGGTTATTGAGGATGATGTGTACGGTGAAATTTATTTTAGTTTGAAGCGCCCACGCCCGCTTAAAGCCTTTGATAACGAGGGTTGGGTGATGCTTTGCGATTCATTCTCGAAAACAGTTTCCCCGGGTTTGCGCGTTGGTTACACGATTCCGGGGCGATTTTACGAGAATGTATATCGCTTGAAAATTGCTTCAACACTTGCTTCACCAACGCTGCCCCAACTCGTTATGGCAAAATTCCTGCAAACCGGAGGCTATGAACATCAGATGCGAGCGCTGCGCAAGGCGTTTTCCGTGCAGATTCAAAAAACGATTGCTGCTGTTGGCGAGTATTTTCCCGAAGGAACAAAGGTAACACGCCCGACGGGAGGTTTTGTTGTTTGGGTAGAATGTCCCGCAAAGCTTGATGCAATTATGCTGCACGGCGAAGCAATGCGTAAAAAAATCAGTATCGCGCCCGGTCCGGCTTTTTCCAAAACCGACCAGTACAATCATTTCATTCGCCTGAATTGCGGGTATCCTTGGACGGAGCGGCTTGAAGATGCGATGAAAACGCTTGGAGGGCTTGCGGCGGATTTGTGTGGGTAAATCTTGGTCTGTGTGGGATGAGTACATATTTTCCATAATCAGCTATATTTTCGTTACAGATGCTTCAAGAATTTTTAGCAAAAGCCGAAGAAAATCTTGATATTGCCATAGTTGCCCTTGAACGAGAGCGCTATAATGCAGCAACAAATCGTGCATATTATGCCGCTTTTCAAGCTGCTGTTGCTGCCCTTGCCGCAGAAAATGTTAAACCTCAAGGGCATCGTATTCCGCATGATTGGCTTCAGGCACAGTTTTCTGGTATTCTTATCCATCGTCGAAAATTATATCCTGCGCATTTTGCTTCATACTTGCCCAAAATGCAGGAGCTTCGAGATACTGCTGATTACAAGGATATTTCAATCAACAAATCTGCTGCTACTGCTCAGATAAAAAAGGCACACGAATTTGTTTCTCACATTCTTCAAAAACTCCAATGACACAGAAGGCTAGACAATTAGCGATGACGCTCTTTGAAGAAACGAAAAAGCGTTTTCCTGAAATCGAATTCATTGATATTGAGCCACATCCTGAGCAACACAGGCGCTTTTGGATAAATGTTAAAGCAAAAATGTCGGAGGAACGTGCGATGGCAATGAGCGATTTTGTCGCTGAGATGGCAATTGAAATTATCATCAAGCACCGATATTCATTTGCGATAATGCTGGATGCGGAAAGCTACAATTACGCTCATTACCCTCAACTGGAGAGCGTTTAAGACCCAAAGCGCACAGTTGATACGAAGACGTGCTGTACAAAAAACATAAACATTCAGTCTCCATTATCTTCTTGCCTATCTTCTCCTCAAACGCTAGATTGCGCTGTCGCAGTGAGTTTTGTTCATTTTTTCGTTCTTGCTATGCCTCGTTATTTGCGCCGCCGTTTCTTCTCGGTACTGTTCGGACTTCTTGCCATCTGCTTGCTCTGGCGTGTACCCTCGCTTTTTGCCCAAACATCCACACCGCACCCTGAATCTGCAATCGGTGGTGAAAGCCGTGATTATCGCTCTATTCGCTCCGGTCGCTGGGTGGATTTATCTACGTGGCAGGTCTATCGCAGTGGTGTATGGATAAATGCAGGACGCGACGCAGGAGTACCAGGTGCTGTTTCAAATGCGTTCATTGAAGCGGGGCATACCATTATTGCAACCCGTGCCAATACCGAGATAATTGGCTATTGGGGTTCGCAAGCCCTAGCATTTTTGGATGTACACAACCTTCATATTAGCACACAAGCTGCCATTACAACCACGTGGGGGTCGGTACTTGGTGGCTTTGCATCGGCGGATTGGTATGACGGCGATAGAATGGGCGGGCTTGTTAGCACAAGGAATCTTATCGTAAACTCCAACCCAAATATGATTCTCGGCAACTTCGATACATTTCTCCGTTTCGGTTGTCTTGATTGCATACCAATCCCTCGCCCCCGCAATAACGAACTCCGCATCTACGGAAAACTCCGCTATTATGCGGGTTCTGCGCTTGACCTCAGCGACCACCCCGCACGAATCCAAGTAACCGCAGCCACCATCGGCACAGGCTCAACTCTGGTATTTCGAGGCGTAACCCGCACCATTACTACGCCGGAAGAATGGAGTACCACGCTTGCCACTCAAACAGGATATTTCGACAATACCGCCTACACCGCATCCATGCTGGCTTTCAACCCGCAGGAGCGCCATAATAATTTTCGAGGGCTGATGGGGCGCAACAGTTTTTGGACAGCGATTTTTGATTTGGGGCGCGTTGTTGATAGAAATTTTTCCACCGACCAATTCACCGGAGCGACCGATGATGCTGCAAGTGCCGTCGGTACGCTCGGCGGGACGTTTACGGCGGGAATTATTCAAGTGCGGCGCGGTACGCTGCGCGTGGAAGCGCCTGCCTTGCTTGTCAATGAAGGCTCGGTAACATCGGGTGTGCTACACGTGATGAATAATGCGGTTTTACAGCTTATGAGTGCAAATATTGGTCGAACAGGTGTGTATCGGGAACAATTCGCCAACGGCAGCGCCGATATTCTCCGCTCCACCGAGTGCCGCGTTACCTCAAGAATGCGCTATTGCGTGATTGAAGAAGGTGGAGCGCTTGATTTTGCGGGTCGTGTAGGTAGTTTGAGCGCAGCAGATGTTCGCTTCAACGGCACGGTACGGTACAGCAGCACTGCGAATCAAACACTGGTGCAGGATTCGCCGTATTTGTCTTACAATCCCGCCGGACCGGTGATTGCACCGGGCTTATGTGCAGGCGAAAACGGTTTATTCGACCCCTACAACAACAATTTCAACGCGAATCCGGGCGTTCTGCAACAAGGCGACCCCACGAATGGCGTAATGACGCGCTTTGGTTCGTCTCCCGCAGGCTTGGGCGTTGGCACGGCAGCGCTTTTCCAGCCCTCTACTACTGCGGCATACAGCCATCTTATTTTGAGCGGCTCCGGCACAAAATTTTTGCCTGTTACCACCGTTACCATTTCCCGTGCGTTGATTATGCAAGGCGAAGCGCAGGTGGGTTTGCAAAACCTTGCGTATCCGGGCATTCCCGCGAGCGCTTTTTCCGGTAATTCATCGCAGCAAGGAACTACGCCAATTCTGCCGTATTTCCTTTCGCAGCCGCTTGGCGGCGAGCTTCGCACACGCGATGCAGCCAGCAAAGCAGGATTTTTCCCGCCCTTGGTGTATCTCCGAAGTACAGGTTTGACGGGCTTTCGAGAAGAAAATAATTGCGGAACAACGCTTCGTACCTCGCTTTCTGCTGATAACACCGAAAATTTTCCCGCCAATGCCACACCGCAGCCGATGTGGTCTGTGTATGGCGGAAACACTGACCCCGTAGCATTTGTCGGCTTCACAACGGCATCCACACGCATCATTATTTACGACCAAAACCTGTATCCCGAAGGTGCGTCGTTTCCTGTGGGCATCACGCTTTCGGCTGCCACAAACCGCGAACAGATGGATATGTCGCCAAGCGTGAAAACGCCTGTTGTTCACGGGTTGCCAGCCGAACCGTCGTATTATTCCACTACGAATTATTCCACCAATGGAACAGCGCACGGACACGGCTTTTCCGCACGGGCAATCTTCTACGGTGAAAGTCCGCAAACGCTTGATGGCACTCGCTTCGGGCAGGTTATTCGCCAGACGCTTGACCGCGTGAACGGCACACAAACTGCCATAAGTCCGATGCAAATTCCCACTCTCGGAACGAGTAATTTTGTCAATGGCTTTCCCGTTATCACAAACAGCCTCTACAACGCGCCTATCAACACGACCGCAACAACAACGCTTCAGTACGATAGCGAAAAAAGTGATGTGATGTCGCAACGTGAGTTTCCAAGCGGTGTTTGGGGTCCGCATAATCTTGTGATGAACTGCCCGCTCGGTACGCTGCAAACACTTCCCGTGCGAACTGCGGATGCACAAACTCCCGAAAGCCGCATAAACTGGGGCATTCCGCATTTGAATTTTGCGAATAGAACAAATGTTCTCACCAGCGCAAGCACAGGCACAATCATCATCGGACCCGAACACGTCATCACGGCAAACGGACATCTTCCCCGGCACGCCTTCGACCCGCGCACGGGCTTGTTTCAACCGCAAGCCGTCTATATAGAAAATGAGAACGGACAAGACACCATCACGCCCGGAACGCTTGCCAGCGCCTTCATTGACACACGACCGGATTTCAGCAATCCTGAAAAAAAACTATTCGACCGATATTTCTCGACGGGAATTGGGCTTCGTCCGGCTAATTTCAACACGAGCGGATTACAACGCTCAAGCATAGACGATCGTGTTCGTGCGGCTTTGCCGGAGCATCGTATTCGCGCCGCTTCCGTTGTTGGTACGACGCAAACGCTCACTATCACTGCTCCGAATGACTTTGGGCGCAGGGGTGATATGAATAATTTCGGCGTGGTGGAACTCCGAAGCGGCATTCTTGCTGCTCCGCAAACAACGCCATACACATTTTCTCTTTCTTCAACGGCGATTATTTCCGCCGAACAGCAAAATATCAGCCTCCGCAATGGTACTCCGCAAACCAGACTTCCCGTTGCTCTTTCGGATGCAAACGGAAGCCTTGATTATCCCAATGCTGCCGCATGGCAAGCAGCAGGAGTGCGCTTGCAGGAAAGTACACGAGGCACTGTTATTCGCGGTGCGTCGGGACCCGCATACTTGCAAGGTTCTATCGCCTTCAGTACCTTTTCAAGCCTCGTTATCACTGGCGGCACGGGCGGTACGATTGATGTGGCATCTGATGCGGCTTCGCGCTCCGCAATGCTCCAATTTGCCACGCCAAGCAGCATTAATACAGGGTTTGACGAACTTCCCGCAACGCTCGGTATTCCCGGTCTTACAGCGTTTCCACCAACGACCAATGACCAAGTACCTAATGGCTTCCGCACGGTGAATGCTGCACCCGACCCGAATGGCTTCAACAACGCATGGAATCTGGATTTGCCGCTCATCAGTGGTGGAATCGGAAATTTGACAATGCTGCGCGGCACAAGCAATATCCTTACGCTTGTGGGTGGCAGAGGAAACGATAGAGAAGAAATTACCAGCCCTTACCCTAAAAATGCCGGATTGGAGGTATTGGGAACAATCGCTACGGCGAGAGGAAGTATTGATTTGAACGGAAGAAATATTGAGCTTTCCGGCGTACACTCAAGACTTATCGAAGCATTTGAGCGGACTGCAACACCACAGAGTGTTCTGAATCGCCATCCGCGATTTCGGGCGTACATAGGCACATCGAATTTTCGTACTGCGGAACCCCTTGATTCGGCGAGAGCCGCAAGACTGCTTGCTCAGGAGGGATTGCCGCTTGCTTTCTCGTTTGCAGGCTTGGGCATATCCGTCATTCGCTTGAATGTGCCGATGAATGCGCCAATAAATGCACCAAATGACGATACAACGCGCTTTCGCATACGACGCTGGCAGGTCTCGACAACAGCAAGTCTTACACGCAGTGATAATCCTCTTGCCGTAGCGCCATTCCTCCGTTTTTGGCAGGTAGAAACCCGTGCTTCGGTGTCATCAGCAAGCGCATTTGGCGTTGTTTTGAATTACACCGATGCCGATATTCCGCCCTTGTACCGTGCATCAGATTTTGCCGTTCTTCGAGGTTTTGCGCCATTTTCGCTCTTCACGTTCCGTCCCGACACGAAATTCCAAGCGCTGCGCACAAGCGATGGTCTTTCCATGCGGCGGTATAAGCAAGCAGCACTTCTCACACGGGCGCAAACCCTAGAGAACAGAACAGTTGATGCGGCTGGCGCATTCTCTCTTGCGCCGGATACAAGCGGCAGAGGCTTCAATCTTTGGACACTCGGCATCCCTGCACCGACAACGCTTGTTCTGCGTGGACAGCGCTTTGGCGGGAAGTTTGGCGACCCGATTGGTGCAGGCTTTGAAGGCGCAGGTATGGATATTGTCGGCTTTCCGCGCCCCTTTGGTTCGTTCACTGTTGATGCACCATTTGGCGGCATTTCACGGGAAACGGCGGAACAATACGGCGCAATTATTGGTCCTTTCAAAGCGGGCGTTCCGACGTGTGCGACGATTGTAGGTGAGGTGCTGGATGAACTCGGCAATACTGCGCAGTTTGCCCCAACGACAGGTGCAGCGCTGGTTGTAGGGCAAGTCGGTGGCGGTATTGGACCTTGGAATACGGGAGTGCCACAGATTGCAACATGGGATTTCAGGTTTCTTAGGATTTGGAATACCAATTCTTCTTTCTATTCATTTGAGAACGGAGGGGATAAAATTGGTGCTTTTTCTCGTAATGGGCGCTTTGAGTGGGCAAATGTAGGATTACAGGGGATTGCCTCAACAACAGTTACTATGAGTTTGACAAATGACCTCATTGACACTGTACAGTTTCGCACAACAACGAATCCTAATGCGACGCTGCGTTTTGCTGACACACATCCCGTGCAAGTCTCGCTGCAAGGCGGTTTCCCGTTTTCTGAAACGTTCGCAACACAACATACCAATAATTCCAATGCAGTACAAATTTATCCCGGGGCGCAAGGTCCATTTGCTGCACCCGGAAAAGTCGCAGCAACGCCGGGAGTTGAAAATTCTGGTTACGATGGTTCAATTCCGACCAATCTTACAGGTACGCCGACTGGTGGAATCATTGTAGGCGAAGTCGTGCGTTTTCCTTATTCCAGCCCCGGATATTCTTCTATCACCGGCATTATCAAAGACAGATTTGGGAATTATCCTTCTTTTCCCACAACAGCGACCATCGGCATAGCGGGAGGCAGCCCGCCTGTTGACCAACTTCGCACACCACTCGTAGGGCAGCAAGCACGTTCAGCTATTGTCTGGGGTTTAGGAAATCTGGGCAATGAGAATCAGCTTGCCCGTGTTGGTTCTTTCGATAGTCCCTTACATAGTCAAAATGCCGCAAAAATTTCTCCCGCACTAGCTCCCACAGGCTTGGGCTATCCTCCAATAACTAATCCGCAAATTCAAAATCATATTGTCAGTTTTCCTAATTTTCAGATATGGGGAGCAACATCTTCATATGTAACATTATTTTTGTCAGCGGATGTGAGTTCTGCTCATTTTAATTTTGGATTCGGAGCCGGATTTGAATTCGGTTTCGGTGGTTCTTCCAAAGGTAACACTTCAGCTACTATCAACATCCTCCCCAATCGCGCCATAGGCATAGCGCCTGTTCTTGTTGCCGACCCATACAATAATAACCGTCTTGACCGAATGCCGTCGAAAATGTTCATCGGGAAATCAAATGCCAACGACCCACGAACATGGTTTTACGTGCAGGCAGTGGATGAATTTGGTAATCGTGTGAATAACGGACCACACCGTTACAACGGCGGCACGGCGCATATTCGCTTTGCCCTGCCGGAAGAAGGCTTACCCAAAAGCAGGGATGGGCGCTTTCAGTTTACCTCATCCAGAGACCCTTATACGAAACGGAATAACCAGCAATATTCAGCGCGTGGTTTGAGCGCCCGTGCGGTGGACGGATTGTACACCTTTAATGATTTTACGCCGCTTGGTCCGGCAAGCATTGATGCGCTTGGGAACGATGTGGTGCTGACCTTTGAAGATGATTCTTTGCGTGGGATGAATGCGCCGCGAAACGTTTGGGCAATTCCACTTTATCGTCCCATTCCCCCCATCACCACTGCCATAACAACCTTTCTCGAAGCGCCGCGTTTGACGCTTGCGGTGAGCGATAGTGTGCTGAATGGCGCACGGAAAGCCGCTCCAAACGGGCTTTTGCTCAAAGAACGCGCAAGAACCTATCTCAGCACGGAAAACAGCCTAGAAACAGGCTTTCTGGAAATACAGCGCCCCGTAACAGCGCGGGCGTTTGATTTGCCTGTGGTGATTTCAACCGAGTATTTCACCACCAACGGCGGCTTTGATACGGCGAGTTTTCGCGTTCGCAATCCTGCACTCTTTACGCCCTTACCTTTGCAAGGCAGAACAGCACTGGAATTGCCGGCTCCCATTGTAACCGAACAAGGCAACATCGTCCCACAACTTTTCCCGCCCTTTCCTTCTCCGCAATTCACCGCTATCAACGGCGTACAAGGCGACCTAGCGCCGCTTGCACTCGGCAGAACACCAACGGCTCTTACCCGCGAACAAACACGATTGGCATTTGATAGTGGCGCAGTAACGCAGCGCATCCGCTTCAGCGCTCGTTTCAGCGACCAAGTATATCCGCGCAATCCCGCACGGCAGGGGTTAAGGCTTGCTGTGGTGCGGCTGCGGGCTGATTCATCGGCGGTTTATACGACGGAGAATGATTCTACGCTTGCGAACGATTCTGCGCTGGTGGTATTAGCCGACCCTTCGCCCGTAGCGCCGCGCTGCATAAACCCTTTTGCCGACAGGCAGATGCTCATTGCAAGCAGTAATCCCGTACCAATTCAAGAAACAGTCGAACTTGAAACGCCCGAATGGAGGCTTGTGGGGCGCTCGTCCGTACCGCAGACGGTTTTTTACGACGACAATTATGAGCCGCTTCGTTATGCGGTTTCTTCCTCAGACACAACGCTTGTACAAGCCTTCATCACGCCTGCCGATATGCGCTTTGCAGGACGACCGACGCTCACGACTATCATTCCGCCTCTTGTGCGCGTGGAAACAAGCGCCAGTATTATTGTCAGCGCTTCCGATGGCGTATTGACGGCACGTGATACATTTTTGGTCGTTTTGCGTCGCCCTGTCGGAGTTTTGGAAAACAAGCAAGGAGACAACCTTTCAAGCGCGTCCAATCTCATCTTGTCGGTTATGCCGAATCCTCTTCAGCACGATTCGTTTGTGGAGATTATCGCCCCCGAATCCGGTCTAATGCGCTTTACCGCCTACAACAGTATTGGCGCGGTTGTTTTGAGCGAAGAGCGTTTTGTTCATAGGTTTAACACAGAACGTTTTCCGCTCCGCCTTGGAAACACTCCCACAGGGATGTATCTGCTGGAAGCGCGTATGGAAACGCGGAGAGGGATTCTCAGAGAAACCCTGCGCGTTGTGAAGCCGTAAATCAGGACTGTGCTGAAAAATTGGGGTAAGACCAAAATTATATCGGTAAGCTAATCAGTGTGCGTTGTCTTTGCCGCGTGTTGTAGAGACAAGGCATGCCTGATCTCTACAGACCGCACAACCAATAACTAATGAATGTTGGTATTATTCTCCCGCAAAACGAAGTGCCTTAATCCCATTATCTGTTGCGATATTACTGACACGTTTGCGAAGTATTTCATGAGCTTTTTGTGTGATGCCGGATTGTTCGGCGGCTGTTCGAGCATCGGCTTGTAGCGCAGTAACAGCATTGGTGCGGTCTTGAGCGGTTACGGCATTCCAAAATCCACTTTCGTCGCGCTCCACCTTGTACGTTTTCATTTCAACCGAAAGGATTTTTGCTTTTGGGAGTGTAGCAGTGATGCGGAGTTCAGGGTCGTGGGTGCTGGATTTTTCTTCGTCAATATTCAAACTAAATTCTTGCCGTAAATCAAATCCCGCTTTAACAATAAATTCCCCGCGTAAGATTAATGTTTTTGTACTTCCTAAAAAGGTATGTGACCATTGGTATTCGCGGAAAATCGTTTGCTCGACCGTTGCAAGCTCCAACGTCGGTTGTGTCTGTTCTATTACCGTTAAGCCGTTGATGCTAACGGAAGGCGTCAGTCCCATTTGCTGTTTGAAGGCTTCGGAAGCGCTTTTGGCAAGATTTTTTGCGCTGCGTTCCCCACCAACGTAATATGTTAAGATCCCCCCACCCACAAGCAGCAGCAGCGTAAAAACGATAAGCGGCAAAATGGGCATGGTCATTTTTTTGAGCGGTGAAGTGCGGGGCATAATGGCTCAGTGCTGGTGTACAAAACTGATATGGTAGAAGTTGCCTTATCTCAAACAGGAATCGACTCGGCAAATTCAATTCGTGTGTTGTTAATAGTACTGGACAAGACGGACGGAGGATAATGTTGTTGTTGTTTAGGAAGAACGTGTGCAGGGACAAAGGCGTGTTGCTGCGCAAATGATTTCATTTTGAGAGCAACAAACGTCATATCGTCCAGAGGAGCTGTTTGCTGTAACCACGCTTCCGCACACTCTTTTAAGGCATTAATAATTTCAATTGGACTGCGTTCGGCATGGGCAAGAAAACATTCTTCAATGCGGCGATAATCCAGCATTTCGCCGTCGGGATTAAAGAGTTCCGGTAATCCGTCGGTCATCAAAAGCATGACATCACCGACTTCAAGCGAAGTAATAACTTCGCGGTATTCAAAATTACTCACACTGCCGAGAGGAAGCGCCTTCACACAAATTTGTTCAAGAGAGCGTGATTTTGCGCGGTAAATTAATACCGGTGGCATTCCCGCAACGGCTATATGAACATCCGTTCCCAAACAGCGCACGAGCGCAAGGCACATATACATTCCACGTAGATTCATGTTTTTGATGCCGTCGGACAGTTTTGCCAAAAGCCCCGAACCGCTTTCGCTCACAGCTAATGTCTGAAAATAGCTTTTGGTCGTCGAAACCAAATATCCGGCTTTCATGCCGTGTCCGGTGGCATCCCCAATAGCTGCTACCAATGTGCCGCTTTCGGGTGCATAGCGAAAATCATAATAATCACCGCCGACTTCGGTTGCTGTACGCATATACGCTGCCACTTCATAACGCGGATGGTCGGGGAGTTTGCTGGGGAGCATGGAGAGTTGGAGTGTGCGGGCTTCTTCGAGTTCCCGCGTTTTGCGCTCATTATCTGCCTCCAAGAGTTTACGGCTAATTTCTGCCTCTTTTGCTTGGCGCTCTTGCTCCAATGTTCGCTCGGAAAGCTCCCGTACCTGAATAATCTGCTCTTGCAAACTGCGTTGTGTCCGCGAAACAACAAGCGCGATATAGAGCGACATAGCAAGCGGAACGGACATATACCCCGCGTAAACAAAGGTTTCCATTGACTGCTGTGAAATGCTCCAAGGAAATGCTGAGAACATCGTAATCCAACGGATTGTCCACATTACCCCAAAATCGGCTATACCGAAGAGCATTAAGCCTGCACCGGTTTCTTGCCTGCGTAGCGCTTGAATTGCTATACGCCCTGCATCAAGGGCTTGGACAATGATGACAACCATAGAAATATCATAGACCACATGATAGACATTAGGAGTTGAACTGGAAAGAAACAGTCCGATAATAACACCTGCTGTGAATCCAAATCCCAACCAGAACCGCCGACGAGAAAGGTGTTCTCCAAAAAGTGAATAGAAAAATAACCAGCAAACAAAGGGAATAAGATTGTTATAGACTTTCGGAATGATCTCGAAAAAAAGTGCTATCCCCGGATGTGGTTCTAGGATATTTCCGATATACACGGTTAAAAAACGCAATGCCACCAGCAACGTAAAAAGCGCATACAAAAAATGAAACCGCTGAGAGCGATTATACCCAAAGAGTGCAATATGGAGAAGCCCCAACGCCATCATCATCCCAATAGCAAGTAAATAGCGTACCGAGTAATAACCCTCTTTTTGGCGCTGTAAGGCAAGTGCTTCTTCAATAGCGGCAAAACGCACACCGATAAACGGTTCTTCGTTGATCGAAGACACAACGGCGATGCCCATTGGCATTTTATGGAAAGAATACCGTATGGCAAGGACGTTATCAAGTTCGGCACCGAACTGCATAATCGCCGGTTTACCACGAGCGGTAACGACCACTTCTTCATTTGCCTGATTACTCGGATGACCAATAACCGCAACCAAACGACCGTTGAGATAAAACTCTGCTGCACCTACGCCAAAAGGCAATAGTGCTATGGTTGCATACCGGAGCGAAGAATCAATACGAATATGAGAGCGTAGCCAAAAAACGCGATTCCAGTCGGGCTGTGTTTCTGCGGGACTGTTTTGTTTAACTAAGCGCCATCCCGTATCATCATAGGTTTGAGAGGCAAATTCAGGTTTGTCGTCTTGTCTGTATCGCCACGTATTAGGATGCCAAACACCAATCATGTATTTTTCCGGCATAACCTTATCAACAAGGTCTTGTGCTGTCAGCATAACCGTGCCATTGGTATTGGCTTTGAGATTGAATTTGTTATAGTTTTCATCGCCCGCAAAAAGTCCTATCGGAACAAGGAGAGAAGCGAGAAGCAGCACGAGTAAAATAGCTGTAAGCAGATATTTTCGATGCTCGGCAAAGAGGGGATTCATAATTTCTCCGTTTATTGAACGCAGAACAATGCTATACGCAGTATTTTTTAGACGTACTGCATTGAAAAAGGTTGCGTATGAGTGAGAAATGACCCTTGACATGACCTTATGCCTCTTCTTCCGACAAATACTTAGCTAAAAACTCTTCCATTGCTTCGTAAAATTCAAAGCGGTTTTCTTCGTTGCGGAAACCATGTCCTTCGTTTTCTTTAACAAGATAAGGAACATCAATCCCTCGCTTTTTCAATGCCTCAACGATTTGATTTGATTCTTCAATGTTTACTCGCGGGTCTTTTGCACCTTGAGCGACAAGAAGCGGCGCTTGAATTTTATCTACGTGAAATACCGGAGAAGCCGCATGAAACAATTCCTTATCCGAGTCCGGATTACCGACCATTTCGTGCATCATCGCCAGATAGGGTTTCCAGTAAGGTGGAATGGTATTCATAAAGGTAAAAAGATTGCTTACACCGACATAATCCACTCCGCAAGCATACAATTCTGGTGTAAAAGCCAATCCTGCTAATGTTGCGTAACCGCCATAACTACCACCGTAAATCGCAATACGCTTCGGGTCTGCAATACCCTCTTCAATAAGCCATTGGACACCATCGGAAAGGTCACTTTGCATTGTGCGTCCCCACTGCTTAAAGCCTTTTTCCCAAAATGTTCGTCCGTAGCCTGTCGAACCACGATAATTAACCTGCAAAACTGCATAACCACGATTGGCGAGAAACTGGACTTCAGGGTTATAGCCCCAAACATCCCGCACCCATGGACCGCCGTGCGGATTCAGAACGACGGGCAAATCACGCGGCTGTTTGTTGCGCGGAAGTTTTGGCAGCGTCAAATATCCATTGATAGTAAGTCCGTCACGGCTTTGATAACGGACAGGTTTCATTTCGCAGAGGTCTTTTTCATTCAGCCAAGGGCTAACATCGCTGAGTTTCGAGAGTTTATCTTTTTTCGTATCAAAAAGGTAGTAAGCCCCAAGTGAGCGGTCGCTATACGTGCGAATCAGCATCACATCTTCCTCGCGGTTCATATCCGCTACGACGACTTCATAGCCTGAAAGGCGCGCAGCAGCGCGTTGGTAGAGATTCTTAGCGAGTTTATCCAGAAAAACACGCTCCCGTTTCCACGTCGTGTAGGTAATGGAGGTTAAAACCTTACGTTTGCGGGAATACGACAGCGTTGAGGCATCCACATCCTCATGTTCAAAAAGAACATCACGTTCTTGTGCGGTTTCGAGGTCGAAGATAACAATTGCACTTTTATCACGTCCCAAATTTGATGATGCGTACAAGTGAAGGTTATCAAACGTGAAGAAAAGCGGGTCAATACTTTCCTTAAAATTCGTAGTGATGACTTGTCGGAATTCATCGCTCTCGGTTTTTCGGTGCAAGAGCGTCGTATTCACACCGTCTGTGGCGATTGCTAAACGTAAAGTGCCTGTGTGGTCGGTCATCCAGCCGGTGATATTACCCGGATTTTCTGCTACAAGGGTTAATTCACCGGAAATGACATTCAGCCGATATACATCAAACAGTTCAGGATTACGCTTGTTTAAGCCAATCAGCATCAAATCATCAAAATCTTCAAGCGGGTCAATAATTTGCGCCCGAACCTCCTCAAAAGGTGTTAAATCTTGCAGCCCTTCGCCATTGATATTGACTGCAACGATGTGGAAATTTTCATCGCCGCCAAAATCTTTGACATAAATGATTCGTCCGTCCGATTTCCAAAAATGTCCCGGAATATCGCGGGCGGTTTCTGATGTGATACGCATAATACGACCGTCACGACGGTCTTGAACATGAATGTTCATGCGGTTTTCAAATGGTGCAAGCCAAGAAATAAAAGTGCCGCTGGGTGAGAGTTGATAGCCGGATTTTTCAGGGTTACGGAAAAAATCCCTGAGCGGAATACGTTGTACAGTCTGAAGCATTGGCAAAAGTGCGGTGTTTACAAAGATAAATTCCTGCAAATATACGGGAAACACGCCAAACTTTGCGTGGAATAATGCGAAGAATCATATCCGGATTTCCATTCTCACAACAATTCTGCGTATTTTTCTGCGTGTTCTCCCGTTGGAATTTGGTATATTCGCCTCGCTATTTGGAATGTTGTTCTATTTTTTTTCATCTATGTCCACAACTTCAACAGAGAACAAAACGGTGCTTCCGGCACATTTACAAAAACTGCAAGCACTCACTCCTCGTGAAATCGTCACTGAACTTGATAAATACATCATTGGACAGGCGAATGCCAAAAAATCCGTTGCTATTGCCCTTCGGAATCGCTGGCGGAGGCAAAATGTGCAAGGGGAAATGCGCGATGAGATTATGCCGAATAATATCATCATGATTGGACCTACCGGTGTCGGTAAAACCGAGATTGCACGCCGCCTAGCAAAACTTTCCGGCGCGCCTTTTGTCAAAGTGGAAGCGACAAAATTTACCGAAGTGGGGTATGTTGGACGTGATGTGGAGTCTATGATTCGTGATTTAGCAGAAATTGCGGCAAATATGGTTCGCGCCGAAAAGCGTGAGGAAGTGCGTATGGCAGCAAAAAAAGCTGTGGAAATGCGAATTTTGGATATTTTGATTCCACCGCAAGTTCGTCGTGCCGGAAGTTTCGGATTTGATACGGGCGAGGAGGGCGAAGTGATTGAAAATGCTGCTACCCGTGACCGCTTTTTACAACAGCTCCAAAATGGTGAACTTGAAGAGCGTGTGATTGAAATTGATATGAACGACAACACACCGCAAATGCACGTTTTGGGACCTATCGGCATGGATAACATGGGCATAGACTTAGGGAATATGCTGGATAGCATGATGCCGAAACGCACGGTCAAACGAAAGGTTACCGTTGCTGAAGCTCGTCAGCTTTTGGAGCAGGAAGAAGCAGAAAAGTTGATTGATATGGAAGCTGCGATGCAAGAAGCCGTGGCGCGTGCTGAAAATATGGGCATTGTCTTTATTGATGAGATTGACAAAGTAGCAACGACCGGCAGCAGTTCCGGCGGACCGGATGTATCGCGTTCAGGTGTGCAGCGTGATTTATTGCCGATTGTAGAAGGTTCGACTGTCTCAACCAAGTATGGACCTGTCCGTACAGATCATATTTTGTTTATTGCTTCGGGTGCGTTTCATGTTGCCAAGCCGTCCGATCTTATTCCTGAATTGCAAGGGCGTTTTCCGATTCGCGTTGAGTTAGACAGTTTGAACGAAGAAGATTTTTACAAGATTCTGACTATACCGGAAAATGCGCTTATCAAGCAGTATCAGGCGTTGATGTCAAGTGAAGATGTACAGTTGGTTTTTGAAGAGTCTGCCATTAAAGAAATTGCTTCCACTGCGGCGTATGTGAATCAAGAAGTGGTGAATATCGGTGCGCGACGTTTACACACAATTCTTACAACGCTGCTGGAAGAAACGCTGTACAATACACCCGACAACGTCACCGAAAAAACTATTACGATAACACCAGAGTTTGTCAAAGAGCGTTTAAGTGCAATAGCGAAAAACCAAGATTTGAGCAAGTACATCTTGTAAAACGCTTAAAAACTTGCTCCTCAAACATTCTTTGTTATGCAAAGCGCGTAGAATAAAGGCTTTGAATGAAGAGCAAAATACTACACAAACGACCAACGCATCAATGACCAACGGCTAATGACTAATGACACAAGGAGCAAGCATTTATGCGGATTCTAGGTATTGACCCGGGAAGCGTTGTCTGCGGTTATGGTGTGGTAGAGAAAATTGGAAAAAATTTGACGTTGATTGAATACGGTGTGATTGAAGCAAAGCGCCAACACGAAGATATTCCACTCCGTCTCAAAACTATCTACACGCGGCTTCAAAAGGTGATTGAGCGCTCCTTACCTGACCAACTTGCGATTGAGACAATTTTTTATAGCAAAAGCGTTCCGTCAATCATCAAACTCGCTCATGCCCGTAGTGCTGCTATTTTGGCGGCAATTATGCTGGATGTACCGACGGTTGAGTATGCTCCACGTTTCATTAAAAAAGCCGTCACCGGCAACGGCAACGCCAGCAAAGAGCAAGTACAATACATGGTCAAAAATCTTTTAGGAATTGAGGAAACACCGGATTTTTACGATGCTACGGACGCTCTGGCAGTGGCTATTTGTCATTCGTATCAATTGGCTTCACTTGCAGGACAAAGTGGCAAAAAGAGAGCCGGTTCATGGAAAGAATTTATTGAGATGAATCCTGAACGGGTCAAGAAAGCATAAGCACTTCGTCATTGGACGACAAGGAAATTTCTTGACAGTGAGAATGAAAAAGAGTAATTTTGTTGCCGTCTGAAATTCAAAGACTCCAAGGGCTCATAGCTCAGTTTTGGGAGAGCGCTTGAATGGCATTCAAGAGGTCAGGGGTTCGATCCCCCTTGAGTCCACACCTGTTTTTTTTCAAAGCCCGTCAAACCTTGTTTGGCGGGTTTTTGTTTGTTTTCGCTTTAAGTGAATATCACCCTTGGTCATGTGTGTTTGACCAATTTGGGTCAAAATTTGGTCAAACTAAGGTCAAGGATTTTTAGCTTGTTTTTTATTGAATTGTTTTTCGCTTTTGAATTCAAGTGTCATAATTTTGTCAAAAAATCAAGGTAAGTTTCTCTTATGCAATCCACCCCGACAGTGTGAATAATAGTAGGATATTTTTTGTGTTGTTTTATTTGCATGGTATTTTTTGAATGAGCAGATTTTTTGTAGATTGCCCTTGTGATTGCAAAATACTTGTGTCAAGTTCTCAGTACGAAGCTCCCTATCGCCATTATCCGACATTCATTTTTTCCTCATTTGTTTATACCTATCCGTCACAATAACCACAAGGCACTCTGTTTGAACAAACCTTCAAAAACATTGACGATATTGTTTACAAAGATGTGGGTTAGATGAACAAACTGGGCTTAGATCGAGTAAACGTTGTAGATTTTGTTCCCTAAATATCTGGACGAGGGAATAAGCCCTGTATTGGTGACAAGCTTATAGTCACTATGAATAGCAGTAATCTGCTCAGAAGTATAGCCTTAACTCTTGAACAGAACCATATGACAGTGTTCACGAAATGATTTCCGTACCCCATGATAATAGCCTTTCAGAAGAGATTTTTCTTGTTTTGCTGTTAGAATCAGCATGCAAACTTTGCCCATAATATACAAAAACAGGTATTTTTGGAATACAACAATTTGCCATCATAATCTTTTACTCTTCATAATCTTAGTAAAAAAAAATAGTAATAACATCTCTCGCCGACAACAGGCTTTCATAATTGTCCGTGCGGACGGATTTTGCCTTGTCGAAAGGCGAAATTTTGTATTTTTGCTCTTATGGGGCGCGTAGTTCTCCGAAAAGTGGTATATCGCACCGTTTGCCCAACACTTCAATTTGCTATTTTGCTTTCTCTTGATTTGTCAGATCCGCATGGTTATCGCTGCTCATCGAACATTATCGTATCTCTTCTCCGTGATTCGTTCATTTTTCATCCGGCGCTGTTTTCGGGTGTTACTCATTATTGTCATCTCGGCGCTGTTATGGGAATATGAACAGTCTTTAGCTCAAGCGCAATTACGCCTGACAGCCCCCGCGCTCGGGGAACGCTTGACACCTGGCGGAGAGTTTCTTATTCAATGGTCAGGCATTTCGGCACAAGACACAGTGCAAATTTCGTACAGCCCCGACGCAGGAAAGACATGGCGGCTGATTACACCAATTGCTACGGGACTATCGTTTCGCTGGCGAAATATCCCGTTTACCATTAGCGATTCTTGCCAAATGGTCATTAGCACAAAACCACGCGACAATAGTAACAGCATCCAGAACAGTATTACCGCCCAAGAACGTTCCTTTTCCTTACGTTTTGGGTCTCAACGTCTGTCGTCCCAGTGGTTACAACGATGGGTAGGATATACATTTGACGGTAATCGCCTGATAACAACCTCTAGTGTCGGCAATGACGATTCGTTACGACAGTTGTACAGAACACAAATATGGGATGCGGTGTCGGGACAGCGTATTTTTGCCTTACCGGATTTTGTGCGGGACTCCAGCTTACGATTTTCGGCAGAAACCTTTACCCCGCGCATTGTACAAGGTTCGTGGAGTCCTGATAATACTTTAGTAGTCAATGTCATTGATGAAACAAGTTTTGGGATTTATGAATCTGCGTCGGGACGGCTTATCCGAAGAGTTGCTATCCCTATTGACGGCTTCAAAACATCGCTCCAATACGTCACATGGAGTAATGACGGGCGCGAGATGATAGCCCGCGTACTTTATAGAACGCAAGGCACAGGCGCTGCGGGGACAGTGATTACCGATAGATTTATTCGCTTTCAGTTGAGTGATATGCTGAATACTCCCGTAACACTCTCGTCCTCTTCGATTGTCTTTGACCGATGGGGCAATACATATCTAGGCTTGTTACCAAATGGTCGGCAATGGCTTTCTGTACGGCGTTCGCCAATGACAGGTCAGACCGAGGATATCGTCTTACATTTGGGGAACAGTGCTGATTCTACACGCACATTTACGCCGCCCGGCGGTTTTATCTGGCGACCAGAAACAATATTATCTTCCCCCAGTAGCGAATTTATCGCATTAAGAGCAACAACGACAAGAGTCGGACAGCCGCCGCTTTTGATAGTCATCAATCTCCAAACCGGCTCACAACGAAGTCTGAGCGCCACAAGCCTTATTTCTTGGAGTCCCGACAGTAGAAAACTTCTTATTCGGCAAGATAATGCAGTACAACCGGAAATACTTGATGTGGCAACGCTAGAATCCGAAGCCATACTCCAAAATTTATATGCCGCTCCGACAGACGTCGTTCTTTCAACGACGAATATTTTGGGTTTTGTTCCAACTGGTCAAACCAATATAGCTTGGAGCGCAAACAGTCGGCGCATTACAGGCTACAATATACCCGTTTCTGCTATCGGTACTCCTCTGCTTACAGCATCGACGAGCGCTTCTGTTTTTGGTGTTTGGGATATAACCAGTGGCTGTCAAACCGAAACATCGGTCTTACCGCGCTTACCGGCAATGCGTTTACCTCTTGAGTATAATTTGAATGAAACGGGTAGTTTGATTTTTAGCAATCTGGAAAATCAACTTGTTGTAACGAATCGTGTGAAAGATAGCTCCTTGGTGCTAGCGATACCAAATATCGCTGGTGGATGTCAAACATCATTATCCGCAGGGCAATGGGCAATTCGTTTACCAAATTTACTACAGTCCCCCGAATCGTTTATTGCACAACCAATAGTGTGTGAAAACTCCGCCCTTATTCGTATTCCCGTGACCAATTTATCCAACAGCTCTTTTCAAATAGATACACGCTTACAAGCGCTTGCGGGAGAAGAACTGGCAGAAACCGGATTTCGATTGGAACGTTCTCCGCAGGCGATTATTTCCGGACGACTTACCGACACAGCATTTGTACGATTTACTCCTGTTCGATTTGGTAGTAGTAGTGTCCAATTGGTTATTCGTAGCGCTATCGGGGACACGGTTTTAGCAAGAACAATTATTACTGCCCGCAAAGATTCGCTTGCCTTTGAACCGGCGGCACCCGTCGTTAATGTAGGATTAATTCCTGCCAAGACGCTGATTACAACGACAATTACTATCCGTAACACAGGCAATACACCACTTGTTTGGTCTACTGGCGCCACACGGACAACCTCAGGAAACATTTTCATCACTGAAATCACCCCTCTCTTTACACCTATCGGCGGCACATCGGAAATACGCCTACGGATTCAGCCAATTGATTCTTTGGGACGATTGAGTGTCTCATTGCCCTTGTATTTTTGCGGTGCCAATACATCCATACTCACCGTACAAGCACGAGTACTACCGGAATTTCAACAAATTGATGTTCCCTCACAAATTAACGGCGGCTTACTAACATGCGTCGGCGTGGTTCATCGTACGCTCACTATTCGTAATCTTGGCGGGCGAATGTTAACGTTGCGAACACTGGGGATTGCGGATACAAATTTTCGCATTCTCAACACACCAACGCTACCTTTGACACTTGCTCCGCTTGATTCGCTTGTTATTGCCCTACGACTTTCTACACCGACAAATGGTCTTCGAGAATCACGGTGTGTGATATTATCGGATGACCCCACCAGACCATTATTAGAAATACCTGTACAATTAGAACAACAAGCACCAATTTACACGTGGATTCCATCACAATACCGCTTTGAGAATGTGGATATTCGACAATCGGCGGAAACAACCTTGGAGTTTCAAAATACCGGTCAAGCCTATCTTTGGACAGGATTACCACGACAAATTAACCCTGATTTTACTATTGTCAGTGTTTCGCCCAATCCCACACCACAAGGAGGGATTTCCCGTGTTGTGGTGCGATTTAACGGCAACCCGCAAAGCGGAATTATTAGTACAATTGCATCATTCAACTTGGGTGATATTTGCAATACACAAACACAATTACCTCTCGAAGCAATCACCATACAACCCGCAGCAAAGCTCACTGTCCGCACAATTGTTCCCTTTGATACGCTTCTCTGCACTTCTGAACAAACGCAACGTGCAGAGCTTCTGAATACAGGGCGTGCTGATTTGCGGATTGACTCTATCTATATTGAAAATAGCATTGGTGCAGGACGCAGCACCAATCCGGATTTTTTGGTTCAAACAGATAACGCTGCTCCATTCCCTTTGCGCATTGGCGGTGTACAAACAATTGCTCAGGTTTTCTTCCTCAACGTCATTTTTCGTCCACAAGGAACAGGGATTCGTGAAGGTTGGCTCGTTATTCATTCCAACGACACAACAACTAATTCACGCGGAATCATGCGCATACCCCTACGTGGTATTCGTTTGCGATCTTCCTTTACACTTACACCGGAAACTGTACGATTCCAAGTACAATCGAATTTTATGCGGGACACTACCGCTGTCTTGATTACCAATACCGGTACAGAACCGCTTGTATGGCAAGATTTTCCTCGTACTATTGATCCGCTTTTTTTCTTGGAAGCAATTGAACCGCCTGTAACACCACCTCAGGGCGTGTCTCGCGCAATTATCCGCTTTGCCGGTATTCGTACGACGGAGACAACGTCGGGTTCATACACGTTAATCAATCCGCTTTGCAATGCGTCACAAACTCTGCGTTTTTCCGCTGGCAGTACACCCGAAGCTACTCTTGCACCTATTCCGCCTGTTGCGGTTCGATTGTTATGTTCTTCGGATACCACCGTGAATATCTCGCTGCGTAATACCGGTTCAGCTCCTTTAACCTTCACAGAACCACCCCGTATTTTAGACGATGCTCTGACGGAAATCCGTATTACTACGCAACTCCCAACAAACATTCCACCTGGCGCATCCGCAACGCTCGTCGCCAATATTCGCCCACAACGCCCCGGTACACGCACGGTGCGTCTGCTTTTAGCAACAAATGACCGTATAAATCCCCGCCAAGAGCCAAGCATTACTTTTACCAAAGATTCCTCAGCATTGCAATGGGAGACCACACTGCTCAATCTTGGAACGGTACAATTTGGCGAAACACTGCAAAGAACAATCAGACTACAAAACCTTGGTACGGTTGAGCAACGTATAGCAACACCGCTTCAAGTAGCAAATCTAAGCATTGATTCCATTTCGCTCAATCCAATTCCTGCCGGACGCAGTGCAGAAATATTTATCCGTTTTGTCGCAACAAGTTCAGCCGTTGTTAATGGTCTGTTTTCCGGCAGTTTAACTGTGCAAGATGCCTGTGGACGGCTCAACACTCTGAATATCCGTGCATCGGCACAAGATGGTGAAATTGCCATGCCTGATTCTTTAACACTTGCTCCTTTAGCTGAGGGTAATTTTCCCATATTTTTCCGCCGCCGGACGGGAATTGCAAACGGCGAAATGGTCAATATCTTTTTCCGCATTGCCAACACATCGCTGGTACAAGTACTGACTCCTGCCAACGCGATGCAAGGACTTATCGAGAACAGAATAGTGAACGGCGCTCGATTGCTGCGTTTTAGCGTTCCTGTTTCCGCTTCTTCCGATACGCTGATAACAATGCGCTTTCGAGGACTTTTGGGAAATGACAGCGCGACGACGCTGACTATTGATAGTGCTTTTGTGAGCAATATAGCTTTGCGTGGTGCAATTTCTCGTTTCAAAACATTGGGGCTGAACTACGCCGGTTCCGGTACACGGCTGTATTTCACACCACTGGTGAAAGTAGTCGCTCCCAATCCTGCATCAGAACAGCTTTCTGTGAGTATTGATGCGGCAGAATCAGCAACAATCGTCTTACGATTAATTAACGTGTTGGGACAGGCGACATCGCTGTATGAAGGAAGTATTGAAGCGGGTTCGCGTGATTTTCGGTTTCCATTGGAAGCAATCCCGACCGGCACCTACACGCTGGAAATGCGCTCTACCGTTATGCGTTTTCCCAACACACCGCCGGAGCGATTTACTATGCGCATCAATATTGTGAAGTAAAATTGTGAAGGAAAACATAACAGCCCTATTTATACAAGACACCAGCTACAAAATTTGACTTGCGACCATTTATGAAATACTTCCGTTGTATAGTGCTGTTTATCATGTATGCTTTGGCGCATATTCTGCAATCGCACTTGGCGTTTGCACAGCAGCAATCACTGAAGCAAGAGAGCGTTTCTGCACTTGAGTTTTCGCGCCCTTTTCGGTTAGGTATTGCGGCCGGGTATGGTATCAACACTCATACAGCAAATTTTCCCGAATTTACGGGCTTTCCGGTCTTTTTTCCACGAACGAGTGTCAATCAAGGTCCCGGGAATTTTCGTGAAGGAACAGGCATGGGCATGAGCCTTGGCATTCTTTATGAGATGCCCTTAGCACAAGCACTATCGCTAACGGGACGACTTTCCTATACCGCTTTAGATGGAGCGATGGCGACCACACAACCAACATTACTTGGCGATATACAGGGCAACGTTGCGGCAGCAATTCATGAATACCGTATTCATGCGTATTTGGGAAGCATTGGAGCTGATGTCGGCATAAAGTGGTATCCGTTAAACGGCTTGTACGCCGCTGTATCACTTAGAGGTGCGTGGATGCTACAAACAACCTTTACACAAGATGAACGCTTACTAGATGCAGAAAATTCTTCGTCATCACTTGTGGGCGGCTTTAATCCACAATCCTTTCCGAAAACTCGTAATGAACAGCGCGGCACTATTCCGGGACTTTCGCCGCTCCAAGCCTTTGCATCGGCATCGGTTGGTTATGAAATACCGCTTGGTTTTATGCGGATTGCACCGGAATTTGGCTATACTATTGGTTTGACAAATTTTTTCGCTGGCGCGGAAGAATGGCGTGTAAGCAGGATTCGTGCGGGTATCTCTGCGCTTTTTACCTTTCAATCCCTCCAAGACGGACTTCTCCAAATGTCCGGCGAGACTTTTGATGATATTCTGACAGAGCGCACTAAATCTCGCTTTGTACCTAATAACACCGCCAATACTGAGGACAGTCTTTTGGCAATTTCTTCAGCGAAAACTCCGACACAGACACAACAACCGACATCAACGCAAACAGCGCCTCTCGCAGCTAAGCCTTCGATAAAGATTGATGTCGAAGCATTTGGTATTCTCCGCATCGGTAAACGCGCTTTGACAGATAACACTTTATCCCGCACAAATGCTATTACAGACGATAAACCCTTGGAAGAGCGGCGTGAACAGCGCATTATTCTCCCCAAACAAGAACTGATTGTACGGCATAATTACTCGCTTCTGCCCTATATTTTCTTTGATGGTGAACGTTCGGCTGTCTTGCCACAACGTTATGCTCGGCTTTCCACCGAAGCCACAGCAGGATTTGCACCGGATAAATTGCGTCCCTCGACCACACTAACAAGTGGCGAACACCCGTATTATCACCTTCTGAATATCATTGGACAGCGCATGAAAAGGCTGCCGGAGACAAAACTGAATATTTTAGGTGGTATCGATGGTTCGGCTGCGGAGCGTGATAATTTACGGCTTGCACGGCAAAGGGCTTTGGCGGTAGCAACATATTTGCGAAATGTTTGGGGCATAGATTCTCTGCGCTTGATTATCGGTGAAGCGCGGTTATCGAATAAAGTTGGGCGTAGTTTTAATGAACAAGACCGCCAAGCCGAGTATCGGCGCGTGGAATTGTCCAGCGATACGGCAGCACTGTTAGAGCCGATTCAAATCTTCGACACTGTTTCACGCACATTACCGCCCAGAGTACGGATTTTCCCTCGCTTACAAGGAATTGGTGCTATTGCGTCGTGGAATGTGGGATTGAAACAAGAAGGGCGCACACTCAAAGAATGGCGCGGCGAAGGAGCAATACCGGAGGTGCTGAATTGGCGTGGTGATGAGCGGACTGTCGTTGAATTGCCTCCGGCAAAGCCTGTTATTATTAACCTTGCTGCACGTACAGATGAAGGAGAAGAACTTGTTGCCCCAGAGCGTACTTTGCCAGTTGAGATACGGCTTTTCCGCTCTGCCGATGAGGAATATACCGATAATGCCTTGTTGGAAAAATTTAATGTCATTTTATTCGATGTTACCAAAAGTTCGGTTGCCCAATCGCAGGCTCTAACGCTCAAAGCCATGAATACGCGGATCACGGCACGGTCGAAAGTGCTGGTAGAAGGTTTCATGGATAAATCCGATGACGAAGAGGCAAACAAGCGCCTTTCGCGGACACGTGCGCAAGCAGTTGCGCAGTCACTCAAATTCCTTTCACGCGGGGCGCAATTAGACATACAGGGCTACGGCTCACAAAAACCTCTCTACGATGAACGCCTACCGGAAGGACGCATCTATTCTCGTACAGTTTTGATTACGATAGAAACGCCACTTGTTGAAAATGCAACGGAGAAATAGCAATGTTTTTACTGATAAAGGCTATTTTTCAAGATTCCAATTTTCAAGATTCCAATTTTCAAGATTCCAATTTTCAAGACTCCAATTTTTTTTTGCTCTATATCCTTACGCTTAGTAGATTAAGGGCTAGTCATCGTTGGATGCTGACTGTCTGATTATACCCCAACCAACATAACAACACGATTTACTCACATTTTTAGGGATGCCGCGCTATGAAACGCTTTGCTTCTCGTTTTCTTTTGTGTATGATTTTGCTTGCTGCAAAGTCGTTTGCGCTTTATGCTCAAACCCCTTCCACATTGCAAATACGCTCTGATGAAGAGGATTTCAAGAAATTTCTCCCACCGAATGAGGTCGTAAATTGGGGTATAGGGGTGTATGGTGGAATACGCGGCACAATTAACACGACATTTCGTACACGAACCCCCACATACACGCCAACAGTCTCGCTTGGTGGAGATACAGGTTTTAACATAGATATTTCTCCTCAGGCAGACTATGGTTTAACGCTTTATGCACCGATGCTTTTTGCAGAAAAAGTAGGTCTGAACTTAGATATAGGACTTTCAACATTCACTTTTGGTACGCAAATGTGGCCTGAATTCATTTTGCGTGAAGAATCAAAGCGGCGTTACATTGATACGCTTATTGAAAACCTCCCTATCATTCGTCAAGCTCGTTCAGCACGAGACACAATAACATTACGTCGAGTTTTGGAGCGTGAACGAACTGCAAAATTTCAAACAAGTTTGAACTATTTGATGATAGCTCCGATGTTGAATTTAGGTGGCTTCCTTTTGGGTGTAAATATTGGTATTCCCTTGTTAGAATCTTTTACACAAGCACCTGACTCAAATCTTTTGCTACAGTTTCCAGATCGTCGGCGTACCATTGATGCAGCGCAGTTAAGCCTTCTTATTGCACCGCGAATTGGTGTACAGGTACAGCTTTTATCCATCAAAAACGTCGGTTCGCTGATGTTTCATGCAAATGCAAGTTACGCACTTTCCGCACCGATTACTCCTCTCGGCATGAATTCCATTAACCAAGATATGGAGCGCTCTTTGGCAAATCTTGGCTTTAGGGACAATGTAAATATGTATGATTATCGTTTTCCCAACTCAACCCCTGCCGATGCCGGAAGAACAAAGTTCGATAATATCAATGTTCAACCGCTTTCGGTAACTGCCGGCTTGAGTTTTATATTAAATTTCACCAACAAAGCCGAACAAGAAGAATTTCTTCAAGAAGAACGGAAAGCCGATAGTTTGCGCATTGTCGCTACCAAAGTACGCGGTACACAGGAATATCTTCGGAATAAATCTATTATGCTCGCCGATTCTGCTATCAACACGATTATTCTCTCTTCCAAAATCAGCGACCGAATCGCCAAAGCCGAGCAGGACGTATTAGAGCAGCAAAAGAAAGTCCTGAAAACTGAACTCACGGAAACCAAGAAGAAAGTTTTTCAGGCACAAATCGTCAGCGTGAGTGGCACACGCGAGGATGGCACAGAAGTCGAAAATCCAACGGTGCGCGTGGAGCAATTTGCCGCAACGGCGCAACGAGCATTGCTTCCGGTCATCTTTTTTGATCAAGGCTCTGCCATTCCGCCGTCTTCTCGCTATCGTCGTATTCAAAGCGCAGAGCGTGAAAGCTACAAATTCCCGTCAGATCCGAATGTTTCCCCAACAAGCCTTTATCAACACGTACTGAATATCGTTGGTAAACGTATGGCTTCTTCGCAAGCGAAACTCACTCTCACGGGTCAGCAAACACGCGATGAAGCTGATGTAAAACTAGCGGAAAAACGTGCTGAAGCGATTGCAGGTTATCTTATGGATGTGTGGAAAATTCCGGCAAACCGCATACAACGGGCAACAAAGCCTGCTGATGCAAGCAATCAAGCCGACAAGCGCAGTGTTGGTTTGAGCAGCGATTCACCGGATGTGCTTGCACCACTGAGCATTGATTATACTACAAAACTAGCCTCACCGCCCGTGCTAAATTTTGGTCTGGAGATTAACACAGGTGTAGGATTGAAACAATGGGAGTTGGAATTTCAACAAATTGTGGATAATCAGCCCATGACACTGAAAGAAGCACGTGGCACAGATCCCTACCCACAACGGTACGAGTGGCGCTTGAATGATGAACCTGTAACGATGCCGCAATCAGGTGAACCTGTAACAGTGCGTATTGGCGCTTATGACATCAATAATGCAGCAGCACCGGACGCGGTTTTGCGCTCGGTAAAAATTGAACAGGTATCACTGGAAAGCAAGCGTAAAAGTGGTGCGGCAGACAAAAAAGTCTCTACCTTTGAATGCCTTTTCGGAGCGAATTTGAATGATATGGATGCAAGTTCCAAAGCAGCCTTGGAAGCAGCTAAACGCAGCATCACACCTCAATCTCGCGTAAGCATCATCGTTTCAGGAGGCAATACATCAGTCAATGCTCGTGCAGTCGCTCAAGCACTGAGTTTAGATGCGCGAAGTGCTGTTTTGCGTGATGCCGCAATCTCTCCCACCGCAACGACAGCATCAACGCCGGAAGCCGATGCTTACAAGCGTAGTATCAAAATACGTGTGGAATCACCAATAAGATAGGCTGTATCGAGAAAGAATTATTGGTGAGATGGTGTGTGTCCTGAAAGTCTTGCTTTCAAGAATTGGTGAGATGTATAACGGAGCATCATGACAGCACCATGTATAAATTCTAACTTCGAGAAACATATTGTCCAATGATTCAAGCGTTTGATATGGATTCGGAAATTCGGGTTCTGTCCTTCAATACACTGCATACCTTTTTTACCGACACAATGTTTCTGGAGCAGTAGCATTCTGCGATTTGACTGCCGATCGTCAATGTTGTAGCGTCGGATGTCGTGCTGCACAAAGAGTTCTCTGTATAACGCCTTGTAGAGGCATCGGCACCTCGCCCGTTTGATGTGCAAGGATGCACTTTCGCTCGGCATACCACGCATGCCACGTCCGTCGCTTATGTTCTTTTGAGTGAACAAAGGACCAACATTCACCAAGTTCTGCTATTGCAATCGTGCGTTTGTGCTTCGATAGCGACTTGGATGAGCATTGCATCGGCTTGAATTTTGAGAATTGCCCCAACGCTATCGCAGTGAATACCGAGGACATTCTCAATATCTCGAATCCACGCACATGATCAAACAACCACGTCTGTATTGGGAGCCAGATGTGAACGACCTTGCGCAGTGCGGTGCGGAGATGTTCGCGGCACAGCGTTTCCACGAACAGCAAGGAAAGCCGCAGAACGCCGTCTATGGCTGCGCTACGTCGGGTTATAGCTGGATGTTCATGGAACTTCGAGGCAGCATCTTGTCCATAGACCCGCGCCCTGCGCCGCTCTCGTTTCAAAATCCCTATCCGCCCTTGGCAACATTGCAATGGGTCTTGGAGAAAAGTTTAGCGAATGAGGAGTGAGGTTTTGTAGGGGTGTGTAGAACATTCAGTTTTAGGTCTTAAATTCAACGCAAGCTTACTATTTCATCAACCATTGTATTTCCTGTACCATGAACAAAATCTTCCTCCCCCTCTTGGCAATACTCCTTTTGACCTCTTGCCACAATGCAGAACTTGAGACGTTGAAAAAAGAAAATGCTGTGCTTTCTCAGCAAATAGCCGATTTGCAGCAAGGCAAAACGCCCACCAAAACCAAATACATCCTCAAGCTCCATCTGAAACAAAGCCACTTTTCCTTGAGTATTAAAAAACACCTCAAAGATTACGCAAACTCTATTGATTTTGAAATTCCCGTTGATAAAGAATACTTTGATTCGGTCAAAGAAGGCGAAAAAATTGTTGATAAATTCCGATTTGGCTCGTTTGTCTTATATGGCTCTTTTGGCGATTGGGAGATGAAAGTGAAGGAAAAGATCATCCGGTAAATTGCCGTGTTTTTCAAATTTGGAACGCAATGCGTACCGAATTGAGTTGGACGCATTACCGCACTGTTTCACGTGTCGAAGAAGCCACATAACAACCACAAGTGTAAATGCACGAATGCTCCGAAAGTCTCTGGAATACGCGCACAACATGAGCGGTTTATGCTTTTGGGAATCGGGAGTGGTTTTGTAGATTCGTGAATATCAGTGAAATGTTTCTCTCAAAACATCAATAACACAACAAGCAATGGCGTACAATAAATTCAAAATGGAAGATTTGCAAAACAAGTTACACCTCTCAATACGACGTGAGTTCTGGCTTGCCACAGAATTGCCTCCCTTTCCTGCCGACCCGCTTTTGGAAGCATTGCTCACACAAACATCGAAAATGTATTTGGGCAGTGAAAAAGCACGGTCGGAATTCTTGATTGCTCCTACTTTACAGGCTTTTCAACGCCAAAATGCCGACCGCCTTTCGGTCTTTTCCGGGTATGAACTGAACGTTGATAAATCGTTGTCCCTGAATGGATTTTGCGATTTTATTCTCTCCACCAATCCCGACAGTTTTTTGTTAGACACGCCTATTTTCTGCGTTGTGGAAGCGAAAAAGATGGAGCCTGATGTGAACGACCTTGCGCAGTGTGGTGCGGAGATGTTCGCGGCACAGCGTTTCCACGAACAGCAAGGAAAGCCGCAAAATGCCGTCTATGGCTGCGCTACGTCGGGTTATAGCTGGATGTTCATGGAACTTCGAGGCAGCATCTTGTCCATAGACCCGCGCCCTGCGCCGCTATCGTTTCAAAATCCCTATCCGCCCTTGGCAACCTTGCAATGGGTCTTGGAGAAAAGTTTGGCGAATGAGGAGTGATTTTTTGTGCGGGTGCGGTGGTTTCCATACCATTTCTTCAATGACAACAGCCGTCAATAAGCCCTTTTTCATCAACGCAGAAACACTATGGAATTGCAATCACAACTTATCGCAGACATCAAATCTGTCATCAGCGAAGCCCGCACAAAGGTGTACCGCCAGACCAACACTGTTCTTTTGCAGATGTATTGGGACATCGGGCGTTTAATTGTCGAAGATGAGCAAAACGGAGAAAAACGGGCAGAGTACGGCAAAGCTGTTCTCAAAAATCTGGCGGAGCAACTTACTTTGGAGTTTGGGAAAGGCTTTGATGAAAGCAATCTGCGCAATATGCGTCAGTTTTTCATGTCATTTCCAAAATGTGACGCATTGCGTCCTGAATTGAGTTGGACGCATTACCGCATTCTTGCGCGAGTTGAGGATGAAGTATTGCGACAACGCTATATGCGGGAATGCGCCCAAAATGGCTGGAACACACGCACACTCCAACGCAATCTCGACAGCAACTATCTTGGGCGTTTACTGAATGTCCCCGAAAACACGGCAGAAACACCGCATCCGAAAGAATTTATCAAAGACCCGTACATTTTTGAGTTTTTGGGATTGCCGCACCAAGGGGTCAGCGAAAATGATGTGGAATCGTCATTGATACGGCATTTGCAGCAGTTTTTGATGGAACTTGGTAAAGGTTATGCGTTTGTCGCCAGACAGCAGCGTATCAGCACGGAAACAGCCGACTTTTTTATTGACCTCGTGTTTTACAATTACATTCTGAAATGCTTTGTTCTCATTGACCTCAAAACGAGCAAACTCACGCATCAGGACATCGGGCAGATGGATATGTACGTGCGCTTGTACAACGACCTGAAAAAAGGCGACGACGACAATCCGACTATCGGCATTATCCTTTGCACCGACAACGACGAAACCATCGTGAAATATTCGGTGTTGGCGGAAAATGAGCGGCTTTTTGCCGGAAAGTATCGTCTGTACCTGCCTTCGGAAAAGGAACTGCAAAACCTGATTGACGACAACCGTGTGCGGTTTGAATTGGATGCCAAGAGAGGCTAAGTATTGCGGCACATCGCACCGGGCTTGAAGGCGTTTAGCGAATGAGAAGTGAGGTTTTGTGCTGATTTTGAGTATGAATGCAATTACTATTTCAAAATATTTACACAAAAGTATGCTAACAAATACCTTAGATGTACTTACCGCGATAGCCGCCATCATAGCCGCTTTCCTTTGGTTCAAAAGTGCTAAAATAAAGACACCTCATACATTCTCAATTTATGTAGTTAAACCCCAAGGACTATTTGGCAGACCTTTGGGTGGAAATCCAATAGGCGGGACTTATATGGGAAACGCCTATAGTAATGATCTTCAAGATTTAGCCTCAGCACTAATGAAGCAAAGTAAATTTAGTGCCATTGCCGCAACTTTTGCAGGCGTTTCAGCAATTTTACAAGCAGCTTCAATTCTTATTAAAGTAGTTTTTTTAACATCTTTCTGAAAGCCGCCTTATATATGACTTTGCCAGATAAAGCAATTTTCTTAAATCCTGTTCGCCCAAATACCTCTGAAGAACTCTGCGGGGCGAAACGTGAAAAATACTTTAAACAACTTCTATGATAAAACTTTGTAACTCGACTACTTTATACAGTTACTTAATACTGATGTGGTGGGTTGTTTCCCTACTATCTTTTTGGACGTTTAAGGAAAAAATAACAAAAAGTATTGAAGACCAATCACGCTACTTTTTGACATACACATTACTGTCAGGAATTTTATTAATAATCTTTCGAGGCAGGGAATTAGGTATTCCAGACGAATACCTTTCAAATGTAACAACTGAAATGATTGGGATTGCAACTACAGTTTTTTTGATTGACAGAATTTATAAATATATCAACTCTAAAAATGAAGAGCTATATAGAAAGCTTTCATTAAAAGTATGTAAAATGCCTATTTATACTTACTGTGGACATTGGCTATCTATTTTTGAGCCTGACAGTACAAAACTAGCGAGTGAATTAGCAAAATATCAAGACTTAGAAAGTTTCTTTAAGTCAGACGAATTTTATCAAAAAATTGTTAGTTTCGATTTTAACTCGGATATTGTACCAGATAAAACCTATGCTCAATACTACAACGAAAAAATGTTAGAAATATCCGATAGATTCCAAAGCATCCTTTCAAAGTATGCCTCTAAACTTTCTCACAAAGATATCCCTTTACTTGAGCATTTCGGTGGACGGGCTTACATTTTTACAGTCTTTGCTGTTATGAAACTTTTGAGTGAAGCTAAATATACAACTAGCACTGGAGGTGGACCGACAGTAAGCATTAAGCCGCACATTAATAGTTTTCAAGAGATAAAACAAGAAAACTTCAAGAAACACTTTGGTAAGCTAATTGAGCTTATTAACGAATATAACGGTGTCGTAGATAATGATTATGAAAAATGGACAATTCACAACATAAACCAGAAGCAGACAATAAAAAGTGCGAACAACAACCCAGCCACAGAATGGTAAATAGAAGAGAAACGTATGTGGAACAACAATTTGTAATCATAGGGACTGACTTGCAAAAAATCAAAGGCTTGTGCAACCATCAAAATTTTGTACAGATTAGCAGTGAAGTATTTCTAAGTCCACCACTACACAAAATACCAGCCTGTGTTTACCCCCTCACACCCGCGCAATCACCAACTCCGCATTACTATACCGCTTCGAGAGCAGCGTTTTCGCAATATTCCCCGTGATAAAGTCCGCCAAGGCAGCAATGATGCGCTCTTTGGCAAAGGGGCGGTAATACACCATTGAGACCTCACGCACAGGAATAGGCGCGTGGAAAAAACTCACCTTGTCCTGCTTTTCTTTCGGGAGGCTTTGGTAGTAGAGTTCCGGTATCAGTGTTAGTCCGCCGAACTCGTCCACCATGCCGAGCAGCGTTTCAAAGGAGTTTGCATCAAACGTAAGATTATGCGGCTTGGAATCCTTTCGTTTCAGGGCGCAAAGCTGAATAAACTGCTCTCGGAGGCAATGCCCCTCTTCCAACAGCCACACTTTGCTGTTTTTGATTTCTTCCGGCATGATGTACTTCATGCTTTTGTCCACCTCGCCATACACCATGAGTGCTTCGTAGTACAAAATTGTTTCCTCAATCGTCTCGTCGGTGCCGGGAGTGGCGATAATCCCCGCATCTATCGTGCCTTCTTTGAGGTGTTTGATGATGCTCTGCGTAGGCGTTTCGAGGATTTCGAGATGAAGTTTCGGGTACATTGCCAAAAGCGGCTTGATAATTTTGGGCAGAAGCGAAGCCGCTATCGTCGGTATAACGCCGAGTTTGATTTTTCCTTCGATTGCGCCGCCCGTGTGCTTTTTCGCTTTTTCCTTGATTTGGCGGCAGTGCGCCAGTACAATTTTACACTCATCAATAATCGTCTGCCCGATGTCGGTCGTCAAAATCGGATTTGACTTGCGGTCAAAAAGAACACAATCCAATTCCTCTTCCAATTTTTTGACCATTGCGCTCAGAGTGGCTTGGGTTACATTGCAGTATTCGGCAGCTTTGGTGAAGTTTTTGAACCTATCAACAGCGACCAAATATTCCAGTTGTTGGATATTCATTTGTTATAGACAGTATCAATGACGCGAATAGATATTTTCGTCCAAATTTATGACAAAATTGCGTTATATTTGCACCGATTTACAATTCACTCCCTCCTCAACCATTTTTTGTTGCTACAATGTCTCAACAACCTTCTTCCAACGACGCAGCACAATGCCCCTTTATGAACGGCGCACTGAAGCAGTCGGCAGGCGGCGGCACACGCAATCACGATTGGTGGCCCAACCAACTTCGCCTCAACATCCTTCGTCAAAACTCGGCTCTCTCGAATCCGATGGCGGCTTCCTTCGATTACAAAAAAGAATTTCTCTCGCTCGACTTGGCGGCGGTGAAAAAAGATATTATTGACCTCATGACCAAATCGCAAGCATGGTGGCCCGCCGATTACGGACACTACGGACCGTTCTTTATCCGCATGGCATGGCACAGCGCAGGCACATACCGCATTGCGGACGGTCGCGGTGGTGCAGGTGCGGGAACACTCCGTTTTGCGCCATTGAATAGCTGGCCCGACAACACCAATCTCGACAAAGCACGCTTGCTGCTTTGGCCCATCAAACAAAAATACGGCAAAAAACTCTCGTGGGCGGATTTGATGATTTTGACGGGCAACTGCGCACTCGAATCCATGGGCTTCAAAACCTTCGGTTTTGGTGGCGGACGCGAAGATGTGTGGGAGCCGGAAGAGGATATTTACTGGGGTTCTGAGGGCAAATGGCTTGAAGACAAGCGTTACCAAGGCGACCGCGAACTTGAAAACCCGCTTGCAGCCGTGCAGATGGGCTTAATTTACGTCAATCCCGAAGGTCCTAACGGTAATCCTGACCCGATTGCATCAGCACGCGACATCCGCGAGACATTCGGCAGAATGGCAATGAACGACGAAGAAACCGTTGCGCTCATTGCCGGCGGACACACCTTTGGTAAAACACACGGCGCGGCAGACCCAAGCAAATACGTCGGTGCTGAACCCGCAGGCGCGAGCATCGAAGAACAAAGCACGGGTTGGAAAAACACCTTCGGTAAAGGACACAGCGAAGACACGATTACAAGCGGCTTGGAAGGTGCTTGGACGACGAAACCCGCACAGTGGACACACGATTACTTCAAGCATTTGTTTGAATACGAGTGGGAACTTACCAAAAGCCCCGCAGGTGCGCAGCAATGGACACCCAAAGGCGGCGCAGGTGCAGGTACAGTGCCGGATGCACACGATTCCGCGAAAAAACACGCTCCCATGATGCTGACTTCTGACCTTGCGCTGCGTTTCGACCCCGCGTACGAAAAGATTTCACGCCGTTTCTACGAAAACCCCGACCAATTTGCTGATGCGTTTGCTCGTGCATGGTTCAAACTCACCCACCGCGATATGGGTCCTGTGGTGCGCTATTTGGGCGCAGAAGTACCGAAAGAAGTGTTGATTTGGCAAGACCCCGTTCCTGCGGCTGACTACAAAATGATTGATGCGAGTGATGTTACCGCACTGAAGGCGAAAATTCTTGCTTCGGGCTTGTCGGTGGCGGAACTTGTTTCCACAGCGTGGGCTTCGGCTTCGACCTTCCGAGGCTCGGACAAACGTGGTGGCGCAAATGGCGCACGTGTGCGTCTTGCTCCGCAAAAATTCTGGCAAGTAAACAACCCGCCGCAGCTTCAAAAAGTGCTTGGCGTACTCGAAGGTATTCAAAAAGAGTTCAACGCTTCCGCAGCAGGCGGCAAGAAAGTTTCACTGGCTGACCTTATCGTTTTGGGCGGATGCGCGGCAGTGGAAAAAGCAGCGAGCAATGCCGGTGTGAAGCTCACCGTTCCTTTCACCGCAGGGCGCACCGATGCTTCTGAAGAGCATACCGACGTGGAATCTTTTGCCGTTCTGGAGCCGCAAGCAGACGGTTTCCGCAACTACATGAAGAAAAAATATACCACCTCGGCAGAAGAAATGCTCGTGGACAAAGCACAGTTGCTCACACTGACCGCGCCGGAAATGACGGCACTTGTGGGTGGATTGCGTGTGCTGAATGCGAACTTTGACGGCAGCAAACACGGCGTGTTCACAACAAAGTCCGAAACACTCTCAAACGACTTTTTTGTGAATCTCCTCGACCTTTCCACAACATGGAGTACCACTGACCCGCACCAAGACGTGTTTGAAGGCACAGACCGCACAACAGGTGCAAAAAAATGGACAGCAACTCGCGTGGATTTGATTTTCGGTTCAAATTCTGAACTCCGCGCCCTTGCTGAGGTCTATGGCTGCAACGACGGACAAGAACAGTTCGTGCATGACTTCGTTGCTGCATGGACAAAGGTGATGAATCTTGATAGATTTGACCTCGTAGCGTAAGTTTTTTTTTGAAAATGGAAAAGCCCTGTATGCGAGATGGAATCTTGTGTACGGGGCTTTTGATTTTAACGGGCAAGGAAAATATTGTAGATTGTGGTGAATCAAGTATTGACCGTAATGCTACGGCAGACAACACAAAAAATTACTTTCTTCGACCTTCAAAAGAAACTCATAGAAACTGATGAAATCCTCTAAAGTTGTATATTGGTTTTTATTGTTTGCAATTTGCTCTCTTGCCTATCAGCAAGTGCAAGACAATATTCGACCAAGCTACACAGGCGGCAATCCTACAATCAAATATTTATTGGGTGTAGCTCCTAATTTCTTTCCGGGTATTGGTTTACCTGCATTGTTTTTCTTTCTACTTCCTTCTATTGTAAATGATAAGACAAGAAAAAGCAGATGGCTCAATGAGAAAAGGCATATCGCAGCAAATCTTATTTCCATAACAGGACTTGTATCATGGGAATTTTTACAAAATTTTACTTCCAGAGGGCATTTTGATTGGCATGATGTCTTGTGGACTCTCATTGGTGCTGCTGTGTTTCAACTAATATGGACTGTAACGCCCAAGAGTTACAAATAACGAAGTCGATGAATCTCGACGGATTTGATGTAGTTGCGTAAGTTTTTTGGGGAATGGAAAAGCCCTGTATGCAAGATGGAGTCTTGTGTACAGGGCTTTTATTTTTTTACGGAAGTAATATGAAAAGTATGATAAAACTTTCGTACATTTAAGAGTTAACAGCTATTTTTTGACAACCAACAAAAAACGAGCAAAGACATAATGACAAAAATTCAAAAACTTCAAGAACTTAATAACGCGCTTGGACAAACAGGAAATAATGAGAGTGCCATTCAAACAACACTTGAAACACACCCAGAACTAATCCCATTGCCATTTTTACTAAATCATAGACATCATTTCAATCTGATATTCAAAAAATTTCCATTACCCAACGCCCAAGAAACTGATTTTTTGTATTTGACGAAATCCACTGTTGAATGGAAAATTGTCTTGGTTGAAATAGAAAGTTCCAATAAGAAAATTTTTACAGGTGGAAATGGAACACCTACGTTTCATCATGAGTTTAATCATGCGTATGACCAAATAACATCTTGGAAAGCATATTTAGAAAGCAACCAAGAGCCAATGAAACAGGCTATTTTACCGTTATTAGCAGGTATGCATCAAAACACAATTTCATTTAGTTATGTATTGATTATTGGCAGAAACACAGAATTAAACAATCAGGCAAAGAAAAATATGTTCAGGCTAAAAAGTACTGCCGATATCAAAGTAATGACATTTGATAGCGTAATAAACTCTTTCAATGAAAATCCAATTGACAAGAAAATTGTTGCTGTTAAGACCGCAAATGGGTATAAAATTGAAAATTTAAATGATGCGGATACTAACCTTTTTGCTCATTTACAATCGGGTGAAGTAATTCTCAAGAATACAATAGAGAATGAGCTAATAGCAAAAGGTTATAACATAACTGCTTGGAAAAATGGTCAAAAACTGACAGTAAACGGTAAAGAACCAATGACAAATTGAAATATGATAAAAACTAACCGCTAACACGGGTTTTACATTTAATGTGTTGATGTACAAACTTGAATATTTATAACTCTAAATCCGCCAAGTCGCCAAACGTCCGCCCCACACACCTCCCCCCAAAAAAGCCCTGCACACCATATTCTACCTTGTGTACAGGGTTTTCTCATTTCAAGGGCAATTTACAGACAAACGCCTTTGAAACAAGATACAGTGGCGCTTGCATGGCTATTGACGTGATTGTGTGTGAATGCCCTCTTTGAGAACACACAGTGATTTCGTAACTTAGAGAACATTCAATTTTTTTGAATCAATGATAACATCGCACTCCTCGAACAGTGCATCGGCGGTACTATGAAAATTGCGCTTCAATACCTCACGGGCAGTAATGGCAAGACTCATGCTGTGCAGCTTCCCTTGCACGATTGGGAGAAGCTGATGAACAAATTGAAGAAATACGAACAAGCTCTGCGCTTGCAATCCAACCTTGCCGACGCTTTTGACGAGGTTGCAACTATGCAGCAGAACAAAAAATGCAAGGAATCACTCAGCGAGTTTTTATTGACAATGTGAAAGCCAACAAACGTAGCAAATATCTTTGCCGTGTGGACAAAGATGATGAATCTTGACCGATTTGATGTAGTTACGTGTGTTTTTTTTGGAAATGAAAAAGCTTTGTATGCAAGATAAAGTCTTATAGTAGGGCATTTGACTCCTGAAGAAAACCAGCAATATGACAAAACTTTTGTAAAATCAACAACTTTGACGATAACAAATAAAGCACAAACCTATGAAAAAGAAATTTTATCAAACAGATACCTTCAAGTACGGAGTTGGAATTGCCGTAGGTATATTGTTGTACAAGATAATAACGGGATTATTCTTTGCATGAATGGGAGACCATAACTAATTACTGCCAACATGGCTGTTGTATCATCTGGACTGAGGTATAAACTTGCAGATTCGTCTTTATTTTCAAGTTCAGTGCAGGTTGAGAGTGCAGCACTCCGAAACCAGCCCAAATGCAATGCCCCAAAACCATTGGCTACCATGAATTTTCCCGTACCAAAGCCCTATACACTCGGCTTTGTCTTGCATACAGGATTTTCACACTTCAAAAGCAATGTGGAGAAAAACGCACTAGAGTTGAAAGCGCGTCAAATGCTGCTCTAATTCTTCGGTTTCTTGCGAAAGTTGTTCTGCAAGCGTTGTTAACGTTTCAATACGCTGAAGCGATTGCTCGGAAGTCCGGACGATTTCTTGAATAGCTCCCTGCGCCTGTGTTCCTTTTTGCATTTGTTCTTCGCTTGCCGAAGCAATCGTTGCCATTGCCTGAGCATTGGCACCTGCGCCCTGCATAATACTTTGCAAAACACTAACTGTTTTATCGGCAAGCGCAATTCCTTCTTCTGCTTCGTCCGTTCCGGTTTTCATTGCTCCGGCGACATTACTTGTATCCCGCATAATATCTTGCACAATCCCCACAATACTCTTCGTTGCTTGTGCACTGCGCTCAGCAAGTTTTCGTACTTCATCGGCAACAACCGCAAAACCCCGTCCTTGCTCACCTGCACGGGCAGCTTCAATCGAAGCGTTCAACGCCAAAAGATTTGTCTGGTCAGCAATTTCTTTGATGATTTCGACAAATTCAACGATATGCTGGCTGGAAGCCGCGAGTTTATTGGTCATCGTAGAAGTGGTACTAATCACCTCTGCAATACGTCGCATTTTAGCGATGGTCTGCTGAATCGTCTCGCCACTCTCTGTGGCAATATGTTGGTTCAGCAAAGCAGCTTCCTTACTATGCTGCACGGTCAAAGCACTGGTTTCAATCAACCGTGATGTTTCAGTGATAACACTCACCGCTCCGCCAGCTTGTTTTGCCTGATGCCGAGCGGCTTCTTGAAGAGCAAATGCGGTGTCGTTAATTTCCCGTGCAGCATCAGTGACAGAGCGTGTTGTGTGACTCAGTTGCCCGATAATTTGTCGCATTGTAGTTATTGTCACTCCGATTCCGGCTCGCAAACGCCCTACATCGTCGTGCGTCGAGCCACTCTCCAAACGAAGAGTAAGATCACCACTCGCTAGGCGCTCCATTGCTTGAAGCATGGTTTCGACGTTTTTTGCGAGATACTCTCGCGACTCTTCCGATTTTTGGCGCATTGTATCAAGTTCCACATTTCGCTCAGCAGCAGCAGCATTTGCTGCCTGAATTTCTGCGGTTTGCCGGGCAAGCTGTGCCTGTTGTTCCTGCATTTCAGCATTTTGTGCCGCTAAAAGCTGTGAACGGCGACGACTTTGTGCCGTAAACCACACCAAAATTCCGGCAACCGCCAATACTGTCGCGCCGCCCCAAAGCAGCGTCCGACGAAAGGATGCCTGCTGTTCGGCACTGCGTGTTTCTTCCCGTTCACGCTTTTCTGCGTCGATGCGGCTTTGTGCAGCAGAAAATTGTATCGCAGCATTGGTATCAAAAACGCTGTCCTGTACTTCTCCTGCTCGGCGGTACAAACGAAGTGCTTCTCCGCTTTTTCCCTCAGCTTCGCGCAAAAAAGAAAGCGACTTGTAAGCATCAATTACCGCTTTGTTGTTCTTAATTGCCAGACCAATCTCCAAGCCCTTTTCCAGACTATTCGCAGCCGCAGCATACTCTTTCATCACCGTTTGGCAGCGCCCAAGCCCGTTGTAGCTCTCGGCAAGGTGAATGCGTGCGTTCATGGCTTCTTGCATTGCACGCGATTCCGTGTAAACGGCAAGCGCTTTTGCCGTTTCGTTTTGTGTTTCGTAAATCAAGCCAAGACTATTTAATCCTCGCGCTAAGTTGCCCCGCTCGGTATTAACACGGGCAAGTTCAACGGCTGCTGAATACTCAGCAAGTGCCGCACTCAAGTCTCCTTGCGCTCTGCGAACATCGCCAATTGTCAAACCACCGGAAATAATACCGTTCAAATTATTCACTTCCTTGCTAATAGCAATGGCACGGTTCAAGTATTCAAGCGCTTGCGGATAGTTTCGTTGTTCCTTGTAAATATTACCGATATTTCCGAGTGAAGTGCTTGTAAGGCGCTTATTCTCCAATTCCTCGCCAATTTTTACCGCTTTGAAAAAATACTCTAGCGCCGTCGCATAGTCGTTAAAGCGTGTGTGCATCAGTGCAAGATTGTTACTCGCCCGCCCTATACCCTGTTTATCGTTGGTTTTCTCTGCCAGTGCTAACGATTTGCGCATCCATTCTAAGCCTTCGGCGGTCTTTCCTTCTTGCGATTTGAAATTACCGATCGTGCTGTATGAACGAGCAATGCCAGCCGAAAAATTCAGCTTTTCCGCCAGTGTCCGCGCCTCTTCGATGACTGCAAATCCTCGCTCAGGGTTGCGTTGCAAGAGGTTATAGGCAAGTTCATTCAAAATGTTTACCCGCATTGTGTCCTGCTGTGGATGCGATGAAAGCTCTTTTTCCAAGCTATCTACGACAGATTGCTGGGCAAAAATTTTCGGTGAACAAAACATCAGGCAAATAACTGCAGAAAGCACCCTTCCTGCGTGAAGGCAAAACCAACGTTCCATTGGATAATAGGCGAAAAATGAAATAATACATCCTCAACTCACTTGGATTCAAGTCTTGCAATGATACGATGATTTTTCCAAAAGTTTACACAATCACAATAATTTTCTTTTGCTTCTTTTAACGCACAATGCCGTAGTGAGAGCAAAATACGCTTCACTACGGCATTATGGAGAGAGGAACGAACCGCTTAGGAGAAAAGTAGAACAGAGTGAAATGGCGCAATCACATCGAATAATGCGCTTACCGAATTCCGGTATCTATTTGAAACTTAATGACTATCGGCTTACCAGCACCAACATCAAACGTATCAGGAGTAATTGCTGTGAGTGTACGACTCATAGTCGGAGCAGATGTATAATCAAGGAAGTAGCGTCCTGGCTTGAGTTTCAGAGCAAAAGCACCTGTGCGGTTCAAATTTTGAATTGTTTGTAAAATCGCCCCGCCTTTTTCCTGACGGACAAAAATCGTATAATTCCCATAAATGCGGTCTAATTCTGCATCGCTCAAACGGCATGGTTCAACCGGACAAAGCGGAGCAATACTAACCGTTGCTTGCAGACTGTATTCCTGCGTGACAGAATCTGCAGTATTCCTGCAAGAAAGTATCATTGCAGCGAAAGCAGTCAAGATGCCGAGGCATACAGATTTTCTCATTGTTGTCCTTCAAATTCTACAGATGCAAATAAAAACTCGTTATATCTTCGGCTCGTAAAGCGAGCCGGCAAAAAGAATGACATTGCTGCTTTTTTCACGAATAAAAAACGCAAACGGGCGGTCAAAGCGAATGATATCCGGCTGCGCAGGCAAAGAAGTTAGTCTAATTCCTACGGCTGTCGCCGCAGCAGCTTCCGTACCGCGTTCATCCACTTGCAAAAATGTTTGATGAATCACAAAACTAACGGCTGCACGGAGCGGCGGACGATACATAGCTGAAAAATCGGCATTGTCAGAAAACATTAACCCCATACCAAGCGCATGCAATTCGCGGGGCGATGTCCGAAGTTCTTCATAACGGGTTTGCATGGAAAATTTCGGTAAAGCAATAAGCGTTGCTGTTGAACTCATCGTTTGTAACGCTTGGTCAAATGCCGTCGGTGTGAGATTTGCAATAACACGACTTAATCGTTCACCATCATTTGGTAACAAAATGGTCATTGTAAATTGACCGTTGCTATACGGCAATTCCACCAAACGAGCATTACCAAGACTTGCGACGCGCACATCGGTCGGCTTAGTCAGATTCATCATTTTGCAGGTCAGCGTCGAGCCGTCTTCCCGTTTGAACGGTTCATCTTTTGTGTCCGCTGTGTTAAATTGTGCTTTCCAAACCGCGTTAAAATAGACCGCATTGACCAAACACATCAAATCATTTGCGGAAAAATCGCTCTGAATAAGGTCTTTGATACGATTATTCGTCTGCTGCTCTACCCAACGGTTAATATCTCCTTTCACATCGGCGCTGCCAAACGCCATACCGCGCACTTCTGCGCCAAATGCCTGACGCACGGCAGTCAAAAAGGGCTGTTCAACGGTAAACTGCTGATTGTGCCAAATACCATTGGCAATGCGAAATTCGATATTGCGGTCTAAACCCAGCAAATACTCTGTTAATGTCCGCGAGCCGTCGTTGATATCTTGCATCGGAACGCCACTTATTTGCAAGGCTTTCAGCATGGAATCCCGCGTAGCACTCGCCGCTCCGTTTGCCGTCATGGTTAATGCCTGCATATAGCTGAGGGGCGAGATAAACATATTTTTATTGCCCTCAATGCGGCTTGATTGCTGGAACATTCGCAAAGCAAAGAGTCCGTTTGCTTCGGCAACTTTTTGTTCGTTTGCCGATAAAACACGTACCTGCGCTGATGGAGTAGGACCGACAGGATTTGTACAAGAAGTGCTGTTTAAGGCAATAACAGCAACAGCACACGAGACCAAAATTTTGGGGATTTTCATAACAATAATTCCTTGTGAAATTGAAACAATTAAACTCTGTATATTGAAAATTTTCGGATAAGTTTATATACGCAAACCAATTCCGGCTATTACATTCAAATAATACCAACCGGAAAGCCTTGTATTTGCTCGCCAAAATAATTCCTCCGTTATTGGAACTTCAACACCCAGATTCAGTGCGGCATCAAAGATTGTTCTGAAGGTAAAATCTTCATCAACCTTACTCCAAGGCTGACCATATCTTGCCTTTAATGCCGTATATCGGAAACCTGTTCCAATTTCTGCTCCTATTTTGAATATTCCGAAATGCCCGTTTAGACCAAGGTACATCGGTGTAAAAACGGTTGTTTGCGAATACGATTCCATAGGTGATAATGCTCTCAGTATTTCATCTCTTGTCTGATAAAAAAATTCATTACCGCAAAACTCTCTCGAAATACGCTTCTCTAAAACACCCTGCTCAAAATTTGTCCATGAATTAAGCCGTATGCTAGCACTCCAAACAGAAGTAAAGCGCCATTCAGCACCTATTTCAAAACTAGGATAAAGAATATTTTCCTCAATGTTGTATGCGCCCGACACTCCAAAACGATCTTGAAAAAGTTTTACTCCCATCCCCGCAGAAACATCCACAGACTTCATCACCGTACACATTTAGTTGAAGAAAGTTCTTTGAAAGTTCAAGAATCC